>AMCI01006988.1_pt1 | contig 23457 bp, 20 predicted proteins | sample 419838 | NCBI WGS metagenome assembly AMCI01 (sample SAMN01090643, study PRJNA158313) | gut metagenome
AAGGACTCCATTTAGAGTAAAATCAAGCGTAAAACGAAAAAAACCGTTGACGGCCGCTTGAAAAGCTTGCGTCAACGGTTGGAAAGTCATTAGCATGTTTTTATTCGTTTTCATCAGGAAAGAGTTCCAGTTGTCCGTCGTTCAGCTGATGAAAGGATTTGCGGTGAACCGGTGTCAGTCCGTATTCCCGGATGCCCTGGCGGTGCTCCTTAGTAGGGTAACCCGCGTTGTGGTCCCATCCGTAATGCGGATACTGCGCATGCAGTTCCTTCATGTAATCGTCGCGATAGGTTTTGGCCAGGATGCTTGCCGCCGCAATCGAAAGGTATTTGGCATCGCCCTTAACCACAGTTGTGTGCGGCACCTCCCCGTAGGGCTTGAAGCGGTTTCCGTCCACAATCACATACTGCGGGCGGATTTGCAGCGCATCGAGAGCTCGGTGCATGGCCAGAATCGAAGCGTTGAGGATGTTGATGCGGTCGATTTCCTCCGCGGTTACGATGCCCAAGCCCCATGCCAAGGCATCCTGTTGGATTTGTTCGCGCAAGGCATAGCGGCGTTTCGCACTCAGCTTTTTGGAATCGTTGAGCGCAGGATTGGTGTAGTCCGGTGGGAAGATAACCGCAGCGGCATAGACGCTGCCCGCCAGGCAGCCTCTTCCCGCCTCGTCACAGCCCGCTTCTATCCATCCCTCCTGGTTGTAGACCTGGAGTAGTGCGGTAGGCTTTTCCATATCAGATCACCACTGCTGTTCCGCTGCACACCACCATCAGCATCGAACCGCTACCGCCAACGGTTTCGTAGTCAAAGTCGATGCCCACAACCGCATTGGCACCCAAGAGACGGGCACGTTCGGAAAGCTCCTTCAACGCCGTTTCCTTGGCCTTGCGGAGCACCTCCTCGTAGGAACCCGAACGTCCTCCGACGAGGTCGCGCAAGCTCGCCATAAAGTCGCGCAGCGCATTGGCACCGATAATTGTTTCGGCACTCACGATGCCGATGTATTTTTGGATGGGTCTGCCTTCGATGGTAGGCGTTGTGGTCAGAATCAAATCATTCATAAGTTTTCATATTAAGGGTTAGGGAAGCTTAGCCGAACATTTGGCTCACGCGGCGGATGCCCGCCACCAGTTGGTCGACATCTTTCTTGGTCGTATAGAGCGCAAAGGAGGCGCGTGCCATTCCCTCCACGCCGAAGTGATCCATCACCGGTTGTGCACAGTGGTGTCCCGTGCGGATAGCGATGCCCAGACGGTCGAGTAGAGTACCGAGGTCGAGGTGGTGGATATTCCCCACGTTGAATGCGATGACCGCATCCTTCTCCTCCGCCTCCCCATAGAGTTTCATGCCAGGAATTTCCCGCATCTGCTCCATGGCATAACGTACCAGTTCGCGTTCGTGAGCCGAAATTTTGTCCATGCCCAATCGCTCTACATAGTGCAGGGCAACCGCCAGGGCATGTGAGCCCACATAGTCGGGTGTTCCGGCCTCAAATTTATAGGGCAGCTCCTCGTAGGTCGTCTTTTCGAAGGTTACGCGCTTGATCATCTCACCCCCGCCCTGATAAGGCGGCAGTTGGTTGAGCAGTTCCCGTTTGCCATAGAGCACACCGATGCCCGTAGGACCATAGATCTTGTGGCCGCTGAAGGTCAGGAAATCGCAGTCTAAGTCCTGCACGTCCACCTGGAAGTGCGGAACGCTTTGCGCCCCGTCCACCAGGGCATAGCAGCCGTGTTCGTGGGCGATGCGCACCATTTCCTTGACAGGGTTCACCGTGCCGAGCACATTGCTCACATGCGCCACACTCACCAGTTTGGTGCGCGGCGAAAACAGCCGTTCGTATTCGTCGAGCAGCAGGTTGCCGCGGTCGTCCATCGGAATCACCTTGAGGACAATCGCCTTGCGATCGCGCAGCATCTGCCAAGGCACGATATTGGAATGGTGCTCCATGGCAGAGACCATCACCTCGTCACCCTCCTGGAGAAAGGCCTCGCCAAAAGAGAAAGCCACGAGATTCAAACTCTCCGTAGTCCCCCGGGTGAAGACAATCTCCTCGGAAGAACGCGCATGGAGGAAGTCACGCACCGTATCGCGTGCTGCCTCATGGAGTTCCGTAGCCTTTTGAGAAAGGAAGTGAACCCCGCGATGTACGTTGGCATTCACCTCGTAGTATTCGTTCATCAGCGCCTCCACCACACATTTCGGTTTCTGGGTGGTTGCCGCATTGTCCAGGTACACCAGCGGTTTTCCGTACACCTCCCTGGAGAGAATCGGGAAGTCAGCCTTAGCCGCTTCCCCGACACCGGCACAGAGTCCCTCGAAGAGGGGGTCGGTCGGTGTGAAAGACGGATCGGTATTGGGTTTCATGGTCAGACTATTTACAGATTTTACATCCCTTGCATTTGCGGAGTTCGCCGCGGAAGCGCATTTCCACCAGATGGCTGAGGCGGTCGCGCAGATGTTCGATGCCCACCTTGTTCAGCACCTCGTTGACGAAGGCATGCTGCAGAAGCAGGCGCGCCTCAGATTCGGTGATACCACGCTGTTGCATGTAGAAGAGCGCCTGTTCATCCAGTTTTCCGATGGTCGAACCATGGTTACATTTGACATCGTCGGCATAGATTTCCAACATGGGCTGAGCGTAGGCATGCGCTCCGGGAGAGACACAGAGGTTGGCATTGGTCTGTTCGGAGAACGACTGTTGCGCCCCCTCCTGCACCAAGACCTTTCCGGCAAAAGCCCCCTCGCTTTCCCCATCGAGCACATATTTGTAGAGCATGTTGCTTGTGCAATGCGGTGCCGCATGTTCTACCAGAATGCTGTTGTCCACCCGTTCCTTGCCATCAGCGATAACGGCACCATAGGTAGCCACCTGCGCATTTTCTCCCAGCATGTGGAAGTCCAGGCGGTTGCGGGTCAGACCATTGTGCAAGGTCATGCCGTTGTAGCTTACCTGGCTGTTCTGCTGCTGTTCCACATAGAGATTGTTGAAACGGATGTTCCGGTCATTGGTCTCTTCGACAGAGTAGAGATCCACCTTCGTTCCTTCTCCGGCATAAACCTCCACTACCTGTGTGGTCAGATATTGCTGCGAACCGTCGGCATGATCGCAGAAGAGCAGTGCCAAGCTCGCCCCCTCTTCAGCCACGATGACAACGCGGCGGTTGGACATCAGGTCGATTGCCGCTGCCGACACATTCACTAGCTGGAGCGGATGTTTCAGTTGGGTATGTGCCGGTACATAGATGAAGAGACCATCCTGTACCAACATCGTATTGAGTGCAGTCACCCCGTCGTAGTCCCGGTTGGCAGCTTGATGATAATAGCGTTCCAGCCATTCCGGCTGCTGTTCCGCCACATGGCAGAGGCTGTCCACCACCACCCCTTCCGGCAGTGGGGAAACCTTCCCCTGGGCATCGCATACGATATCGTTGACTACGAAATAGAGTGAAGTGCTCAAGTTAGGCACATTGCATTTGAATGCCTGGTAAGGATCGGCAGACGGCAACACCCGTTTCAGATTGAGTCCGTAGTCTGGTGCGAAAGCCGCTTCGGCATCCGTATATTTGTAGCGTTCCACCTTTCGGGTAGGCAGTCCCTTTTCCCGCAACTGTTCCGCCGCCGCAGCTCTCTGGGCATTGAGCGGACGGCAGCTACCGGCTTCCAGCAGGTTGCGCTGGCTTTGGTACAGGTCCAAATATTGTTTTTCGCTTGCCATATCCCTTAGTCTTTAATTTCTTCCTTAATCCAGTCGAAACCTCTTTCTTCGATTTCGTAGCCCAGGGAAGCATCCCCTTCCTTGACGATGCGGCCCTTCACCAGCACATGTACAAAGTCCGGTTTCAGATAGTCAAGCATACGCTGGTAGTGGGTAATGACCATGGCACTCGTCTTCTCGTTGCGCAGGAGGTTGAAACCTTCTGCTACGATGCGGAGTGCGTCTACGTCGAGTCCTGAGTCGGTTTCATCGAGGATGCTGAAGCAAGGTTCGAGCACCGCCATCTGGAAAATCTCATTGCGCTTGCGTTCGCCGCCCGAGAAACCTTCGTTAACGCCGCGGCTCATGAAGTGGGCATCCAGCCCCACCAACTTGCGCTTCTCCTTGAGGAGTTTGAGAAACTCCGCAGCGGGGAGCGGGTCCTGACCGTAGTATTTTCGCTTGGCATTGATGGCAGCGCGCATGAAGTTGGTCATGGAGACTCCTGGAATTTCAGTAGGCGCCTGGAAGGACATGAAGATACCCTCATGGGCACGGTCTTCCGGAGAGAGTTCCAGCAGGTTCTTGCCATTGAACAGGATGCTACCCTCTGTCACCGTATATTTGGGATTGCCCACGAGCACATTGCTCAGGGTACTTTTTCCGGAACCGTTTGGTCCCATCAAAACGTGAACTTCGCCGTCACCGATGGTGAGGTTGATTCCTTTCAGAATCTCTTTGCCTTCCACTGAGGCATGCAGGTTTTTTATTTCAAGCATGGTGTTAAATATTAGCTGATGAAAAGAAAGCAGGAAGACGTTCCTGCCAAAGGCAGCCCAGGCAGAAAGGTATCCGCTGGAGGCAGATGCTAGCGGGTGGGCGAGGGTGGAAAAAGGGCCGTTGGAAAAGGCCTTTTCCCCTCGTTTGCCGAGGCTTTTTTCGAATTGGCAAAATTAATGAAATATTTCGGCTTTAGCAAATTAAAGGTTTGTTTTGCGGACTTGTATTGACGACTCTTAGAACTCTTTTGATGGATTTAACTTCGGCAGCAGCTGCGCTAGGAAGTGGTGCGGCTTGCCGGCAGGCACCCCTTTAGCTCCAATGGGTTGTGGTATTCTTCAGTCTGTGGCAGATCGTTCCATGGTGGCGATGGTTGTTTTTCTTAGGGAATCCGTAAAAAACGGATTTATCGCGGCAAGGGTTTTGTCCCTTGCAACTCTTGTCGTATCTTTGCTTAAGAATAGCAAAACGATATGAATGTAAAAATAGAACCCTCTTGGCGGAACCGTTTACAGAAAGAATTCGATGCTCCCTATTTCCGGGACCTGGCCGAATTCGTTCGGAAAGAATACCAGACCACGACCTGCTATCCGCCGGCAGGAAAAATTTTCAATGCCTTTAATCTCTGCCCCTTCGACCAGGTGAAGGTAGTCATTGTAGGGCAGGACCCCTACCATGAACCCGGCCAGGCAGAAGGTCTCTGCTTCTCTGTGGCAGACGGCGTGCCCTATCCGCCCTCCCTGCAGAACATCTTCAAGGAAATTGCCGCCGACTTGGGCCGCCCCATCCCCACCTCCGGAAGTTTGGTGCGCTGGGCAGAACAGGGTGTGTTGCTGCTCAACGCAACCTTGACTGTACGTGCCCATCAGGCAGGTTCCCACCAGCGCTACGGCTGGGAAGAATTTACCGATGCGGTGATTCGCCAGTTGGCTGCCGAGCGCGAGCACCTCGTCTTTATCCTCTGGGGCAGCTATGCCCAAAAGAAGGGACTTGTGGTAGACCGTACCCGTCACATGGTGCTGACCTCCGCCCATCCCTCTCCACTGTCCGCCTATCGCGGATTCTTCGGCAATCACCATTTCACTCTCGCCAATGACTACCTCATCCAGCATGGGCAAACCCCCATCAACTGGTGATGCGTTTTATCCTCTAAAAAATAATTCGAAATGGAAAATAAGAAAAATGAACTCTCACGACTGATTCTCCAAGTGGGAGATGTGTTGATTTCTCCAGATATCCTGACCGAATACTTCTGTTGTGATCTGGACGCCTGTGGCGGAGCCTGCTGTATTGAAGGTGATGCCGGTGCTCCCTTAACCCTTGACGAAGTTGGCGAAATGGAAGGAGTCTTGGACGCCGTTTGGAACGATTTGAGTGCGTCGGCACAAAGTGTCATTGACAAGCAGGGTGTGGCCTATACCGATGAGGAAGGTGACCTCGTCACGAGCATCGTGCATGGCAAGGACTGTGTCTTCACTTGCTATTCGTCAGATGGCTGCTGTTACTGTGCTGCAGAAAAGGCTTTCCGCGAGGGACGTACCTCCTGGTGCAAACCCATTTCCTGCTACCTGTACCCGATTCGAGAAAAACGTTTGGGCGGGGACATCAGCGCCTTGAACTATCACCGTTGGAATGTTTGTTCCGCGGCTGTGAAGAAGGGACGCGAACTCCATCTCCACGTCTATGAATTTTTGAAGGATCCTTTGATCCGCCGCTTTGGTGCGGAATGGTATCAGGAACTGGAGGAACTGGCCGCCCATCTGAAATCCGAAGGCTACCTGGAATAAGGATGAGGTGACTGTGTGTATCTAAAATGGGAAAACCGCCTGGCACGACAATAGAACCTCGTGCCAGGCAGCTCTTCTCGCTCTTTCTTCTCTTTTTCCGTTCTGAGTCACCCTTCAGCCAGGGGCTGGGGTACCTATCCCGAAGGACTACAGAACGCCGACTTGTTACATTACAATCTTAAATACTCTTTTATTGATGATGAAAAAAATGACTTTATTGCTGCTGTTGTGCACTGTAGTGCTATCCGTCTGGGCAGGTCCCGTTTCGCGACAGCAGGCACAACAGATCGCTACCCGTTATCTGCAGCAAACCTGTAGGGCACGCGGTGGTGGCATACGACCTCACCTGACTTTGGCATACGAAGCGCGACCCAAAGCCGCCCGAAATCTGGGTATTGCATCCCCTTTATTCTATGTTTTCAACCAGGGCAAGAGCGAGGGTATCGTGATCGTTGCGGGAGATGACCGCATGAAATCCGTGATCGGTTATGCCGACAACGGCCATTTCGACCGGCAGGTTTTACCCGAGGGCCTGAATTGGTGGATTCTGGCAATGGAAGAAACCATGACCCGGTTGGTGAAGTCGTCCGAACAGCGCCTTCTGTCGGTGTATGCTGCGTCGGACAGCCTCCAGCCCAGTGTGGCACCGCTGGTCAAGGTGAACTGGGGACAGGGTGCACCTTATAACGAAAGCTGTCCTGTGGACAAGGCACACAACAATACCCCTTCGTTGACCGGTTGTACCGCCGTGGCGATGGCACAGGTGCTCAGCAAATGGAAATATCCGGCACACGGTAGCGGACAGGTGAATTACAATACCTTGACTCATAAGTTCCGCCAAAGTGCGCTGCTTGATACGATTCCCTTCCAATGGAATGCCATGCTGGCGAGCTATAAGGGATCGAAGGTGACCGCAGAACAACGGAAGGCGGTGGCTGAACTGATGCATGTATGCGGCATGGCGGTCAAAATGGATTATTGCGCCATTGCCTCGGGGGCAAAACTTACGGCAGAACACCTCGATAAGTACTTGGGCATCGACCCGGGCTGCAACATCGTAGAACGCGTGTATTATAACCGCGCAGAATGGGATGCAATGATTCGCAAGGAACTTTCCGCTGGCCGCCCTGTCATCTATTCCGGTTACTCGATGAGTGGCGGTCATGCCTTTGTGTGTGACGGATACAATGCTGAAGGCCTCTTCCACATCAACTGGGGTTGGGACGGCAGTCTCAACGGCTACTTCGCCTTGGCGGAACTGAACAGTGCTGTGGAGCATGCCGGAGAGCCTACTGATGCAGAAGGCAGTTTCAACCTCGACCAGGATATTGTATTGGGCATCCAGCCCAAGGTGGGGGAGGGGAATGTACCCGAAATGCAGTTGTTCTATAATAGTCTGGAACTTAACGGCATTCCGAGCCGTACCCAACTGAAGGCTAGCATCCACATGGTACGTGCCGACGGCAATGGTTACAAGGGCGAAATGGTGCTGGGCCTCTTCGATGCCGACAATCAGTATGTTGGCCGCATCGGTTATGCCAACAGCATCGATCTTCCCGCTCAATATTACTACCGGGAATATCCAGTCAGCGGTGCCTTCCCTGCCGAGGTGGCAGACGGTAACTACGTTCTGCGTCCCGCCATCAAGAACAAGGACGGAAAGTTCGTACCGATGCGCGGCCGCAAGGGCAGTCCTTATGTAGAAGGTTTGTTCGTCAGCGTGAAAGGTAATACCATTGCTGTCACCCAGCCAGAAAAGGTGGAGGCTGAATTGGAGGTGAGGGGCATTAAAAGTTTGTCCGATAAGGTATATGCCGGTGCCAAGAATGCTTTTGAAATCACCCTCCACAATGCCGGAGCCCTCTATAACGGACCGATTACGCTGACCCGCCACGACGGTGACCGAGAGGTGCAGATTTTTGATAACAACTATATTGTAGAGAGTGGTGAGGACCTCGTGCTCCGCGTGAAACTCCAGTCACCGGAGGGTCTCGATCGCGATACTCTCAGCATTTGGTATGCAAGCAACGACGGCGACATCTGGCATACCAATGGTTACGAAGCTGCCCTGGCCGGACAGGTCAGTTACCAGATGACTGTTCCGACAGCCGGTGCTCCCGTACTCACCCTATCCGATGTGAAAATTGAGAACAAGTTAACCTATCTGGGAGAACCCTTGCGCGTTTCGATGACTTTGAAGAATGCTGGCGGCTTCTATGGCAAGGACATCTATTGTTTTGTATTCCCCAAGAACGGCGGACAGAGTATCAGTTCGGTTCGCCAGCAGGTCTATATCGACAAGGACGAAGCGCAGAAACTGCATTTTACTATACCGGTGAACAATCTGGTAGCCGACGACTATTTCTTCATGGTCTATTATGTGAGTGCGAATGGTGCCTATACCTCTATCAGTACCACTTATCATGCTTTCACGGTGCAGGACGAGGGCATTATCAGTGTGCCCAATGTCGTGGGCCTGGGTGTCCACTGTGTTCAGCATGCTTTCATTGTGCCAGAAGGTTTGGCTTGCGGCGTAGTGACGGCAGCCGATGGGGAAAAGTTGACGGTAGATTACCGCTATGCTGCAGGTGCGGTTGTTCCGGCAGGCACCCCACTCGTAATCAAGGCAGAGCGCCGGAAGAGTTATGTGTATCAGGTAGTGCTTTCATCTGAAGAACAGCCCGAGGACAATCTCCTCCGTGCGACGGTGGATGAAGACGGCTATACCTATGCCGGCGAAGGCGACTATGCTTACTATCGTTTCGGTGCAGACCATGCGAATACAGACTATGGTTTCTACCGCGTGGACGAAGCTGGCAGTGCCTTCCGCTTGGGCAGGAACAAGAGTTACCTCGCCCTGCCTGCAAGTTGGGGGCATCCGGTGGGCTATGGCTTGAGTACAGCCAACGATGTCACCGGAATTGAAACCCTTGGACAATCCCCCATCGTCCCAGTGATCTACACTCTCTCTGGGGTGCGCGTTAAGGCAAGCCTGTCCACCTTTCCTTCCGGCCTGTATATTGTCAATGGCAAGAAGGTCTATATTCGACAACGATGAGGCGGCAGCCACTCCATCAGGTGTTGAGCCATTATCCGCTTCCTCTTGATGTATCCTATGCAAAATCCCTGCTAGAGCAAATGCTGCTCTAGCAGGGATTTTGGGTTTTCAAGAGGCGATCACTGTACCCCATCAATATTCCAAGAACGCCAAGGTCGTGCATAGAAAAAGCAGGAGACAATCCTCTGTTGCCTCCTGCTTATCTTTGTCGCGTCCCTTAGTTGAAGAAACGCTGTGGGGATTCAATCGGAAGAAGGATTACTGAGCGAGCAATTCCTTTACCTTAGTCGAAATCGCCTTGCCGTCCGCCTTACCGGCCAACTGCTTGCTGGCAACGCCCATCACCTTACCCATTTCCTTAGGGCTGGTAGCACCCACTTCTGTGATGATAGCCTTGAGCGCTTCTTCCAATTCCTCAGCCGTCAGCTGCTTGGGCAAGTACTCTTCGATTACAGCAGCCTGTGCCGCTTCTTCTTCAGCCAAGTCAGGGCGGTTCTGTTCGATATAGAGTGCTGCAGTGTCGCGACCCTGCTTTGCCAATTTGGCGATGATCTTCAAGGCAGCCTCGTCCGTCAGGCAGTCGTTGGCCCCTGGAGCTGTTTTAGCTTCCAGAAAATATTTTTTCATGTTGCGGAGCGCTTCAAGGCGCACTTTGTCCTTTGCCTTCATGGCAGCAACAATGTCTTTGCTTACTTTTTCAAAAAGATCCATAATGCTATTGATTTAAAGATGAAGATGCCGTACTTCCCGCTGTGGTGGCGCAGAAGCGCCGCATCTCGTTATTTTTCTTTTCCGGTCAGGCGCTGCAAAGTCGCCTTGTCTCTTCTTAATGTCGGTGTTTGTTCTACGAGCAAGAGTTTTTCTTCGTCGTCCAAATCCTCCTGTTCAAAGAGGAAGATGTTCGGGCGCATTTTCACGGGTGCCTCGATTGCACCATAGGCCTCCTGTCGGCGCAGGACATGGCGGATGTCCTCTTCCGTGAAGACCACGATATTGTCGTTCTTCTCCTTGAAATCGCGGATACCGAAGCCCGAAGCCAGGATGGTGATTTTGACCTGATCGCCCAAGCTATCATCCGTCGAGAAACCGTATTTCGTTTCGATGTACTTGTCCTCAAAGTTCCCCATGAAGTTATGGATATCGTTCATTTCATACACCATGAGTGAATGCGAAGAACTTGTAGCGATGGAGATCAGAATCTTCTTGGACTTGTAGATGTCGCGATTGTTGATGAGCGGAGAGTTCAGTGCGTTGCTGATAGCCATGGCGACGCGGTTCTCCCCCTTGGCATAGCCCGTGGACATGATGGCCACCCCTCCGTTGTGGAGTGTCGTATAGACATCGCGGAAGTCGAGGTTCATGGTGCCGTGCATGGTAATGATGTCCACGATACTTTTGACGGCTACGGTAAGGGTATCGTCGGCTTTTTTGAAAGCTTCGGTAATGGAGAAATTCTGGTAGATTTCACGGAGGCGTTCGTTGTTGATGACGAGGATGGCATCGACGTTTTCGGAAAGTGTTTCCACACCGTCGAGCGCCTTGTCGATTTTGCGGTTGCCTTCGAAGCGGAAGGGAATGGTCACGATACCGATGGTGAGGATGCCCATTTCCTTAGCCTCTCGGGCGATGATAGGTGCTGCACCGGTACCTGTACCACCTCCCATACCAGCCGTGATGAAGACCATTTTGATATTGCCCTGGAGATGCTTCTTGATTTCTTCCAGACTCTCCTCGGCGAGCGAACGTGCCTTTTCGGGTACGCCCCCGGCACCGAGACCGTCTTCTCCCAATTGCAGCTGGTCGGGTACGGGTGAGGTAGACAGCGCCTTGGCATCTGTGTTGCACACCAGATAATTGACGCTGTTGATATTTCCTTCACGGTACATGTGGGCAACGGCATTGTCACCGCCGCCGCCGACACCGATCACCTTGATAATGGAAGGCGTGTTGGCTTCTACCAAGTCCACTAATAATTCGTCCATTCGTGCATTTTTACTGTTCCTGATGTCTTTGTGTCTAGGGACCCGCTTCCGGGTCCGAGCTGGTCTGTCGGCATAGGGCATTCCGGCTACCTGTGCAGGATGTTCCGGTAGGCCTACTGCAGCGCAGCAATCTGTAGTCGGGAGGCAGGGCGTTGGAAAGCACATTCCCTGCCGGTTCAATCCTATTCAGCGAGATCAGTCGAAAGGAATGAACGTGCTACCGTTGAGGTCGTTGCCCGCGATATGGTCTGCATCCATTTCGATGGCCATATTGCTATTGGCTTTGCTCTTGATTTCCGCCAGCTGTTCTTTGCTTCTGCGGAAAGTAGGAGTCATTTCAATGAGTGAGATGATATCCTCGTTGGAAAGATCTTCGAGGCCGAAGAGGTAGGAACGTGGACGGCGGCGCTGACCGCTCTTCTTGTCGCTCGGACCATAGTACTGGCCTCTGCGGTCTTCGTTCTCTTCAATCTTCTCCGCATTCTTCTGTCGGAGCGCTTCTTCCTCATGCGCCTGCTTGTCAAGCATGCCCGGCACATTGGTGATGCCGAAGCCCGTAGCTAGGATGGTGATCTTCACCTTCTTCTCCAAGTTGGGATCAGTGGAAAGCCCCCATTTGGTTTCTACATCTTCGTGGAACTTCGACATGAACTCGTGCACCTCGTTCATTTCGTCCATCATCAGCATGTCGCCCGGTTTTTCAGCGCAGAAAGAGATGGAGAGCAAGACCTTCTTCGAATTGTAGATATCGTTGTTGTTGAGCAACGGAGAGTGCAGCGCATCATCGATGGCCTTGGTGACACGGTTTTCGCCCTCACCAAAGCCCGTAGACATGATGGCCACGCCACCGTCTTTGAGAACGGTGCAGACATCGCGGAAGTCGAGGTTGATGATACCGTGCATGGTGATGATTTCCGCGATGCTTCGTGCCGCTACCGAGAGGGTATTGTCCGCCTTTTTGAAGGCGCTCAGCACATTGAGATCAGGATAGATCTCACGGAGCTTCTCGTTGTTGATGACCAGCAAGGCATCCACATGCTTGGAGATGTCCTCCACACCGTCGAGCGCCTGGTCGATTTTCTTGTTTCCTTCGAAAAGGAAGGGAATCGTGACGATACCCACAGTCAGAATGCCCATGTTCTTGGCTTCGCGGGCAATTACCGGAGCAGCACCGGTACCGGTACCGCCGCCCATACCTGCTGTGATGAAAACCATCTTGGTGCCATCATTCAACATTTTTCTGATGTCTTCTACACTGTCTTCTGCTGCTTCGCGAGCCCGTTCTGGGCGGTTGCCGGCACCCAAGCCCTCCTTGCCCAACTGTAAGCGCACAGGGACGGGAGAGTCGCAGAGTGCTTTGGAGTCGGTGTTGCAAAGTACGAAGTTGACATCGTGGATGCCCTCGCGGTACATGTGGTTGACAGCATTTCCACCACCGCCACCTACACCGATGACTTTGATGATGGAGGGAGTCGTAGAAGGTACTCCCATGTCTATAAGGAGATCGTTATTTTGTTCAGACATTGTATTCCACTTTTAGAATTCTACTTCCAATACTGCTTGTTATTAAGCATCCTTTCTTGATTTAGTGTTATCTTCTTCAGAAACAAGGTCCGTCATTTTATCAATGAATCCCTTGAAAAAATTACGGAAGACTCCAGCCTTCTGCTTTTTAGCCTTGGGTTCTTCGCGGACTTCGGCTTGTTCTTCTGGTTCATTAGCAGCACTAGCAGCCGTGGCGGTAGCTTCGATAGGTGACTTCTCTACCTCGTTGGGGGTTTCGGAAGGGATATTTTCCTGACTGTCTTCGCCCAATCCTCCGCCGCAGCAGTTGAATTCCGCCTTGTCGATGATAGCGAGTGCGGTATTGTAGATGCCGTCCTTGTTGAAGTCGGCACTGTTGGAATGGATAGGGGTGCGCAGACCGCCCTTGGTCACGAAACGCATTTTCTCAAAATGGGTGTGCGTCTCGAAAGCCTTCTCGATATTCTTCATGTTGGCAGCACCGCCGGTGACGATGATACCGCCGATGAGCTGGCTCTTGTCGTATTTGGAAAGTTCAATCTGATGGTAAACATTCAGAATGATTTCTTCCATTCTAGTTTCTACGAGACCGGCAAATTCTTCGAATTTCACTTGGCGTCCGTCCTTCAGTTTGACCGGACTCTTGTCGTCCAGTGAACCCTCATAGAGCGCAGCGCCATACTGGAGCTTGAGTTCTTCTGCCTCACTATCCTCGATCTGCAAGGAAGAAAGGTCGCGGTTGACATTGGCGCTGCCCAAAGGAATGACAGCAAAGTGGCGAAGGACATTATTTTTGAACACGGCAACAGATGTGGTTTCGGAGCCCATGTCAACGAAGACGCAGCCCGAACGCTTTTCTGATTCGGAGAGGATGACGTCTGACAAAGTCAGAACGCTGATTGGCAGTCCGGCAATCTTGAGGAGGGCCCCGCGGAAACAGCTGTCGATGTCTTCGCGAAGGTTGCCGTTGGCAATGATATTGAGATAGCGTCCCTCAAGACAGTCAGTAGGAATGCCGACTGGATCAATTTGGGTTTGTGTGCCGATTTTGAATTCCTGTGGTACGACTTCATAGATAAAGCGGTCGTTGCTTGCTGAAGCCTTGTTGTCCTGGAGCATGTTGTCGACAATCTCTTCAGAGATGACGGTTTTCTCCCCGAACTGTCGGATGACCGTATTGGCTACCGTGTGCATACCCATGCCGCCGATGCCCACATAGGCATGGCTGATGGTTTTCTTGAGGGTCTTTTCCAGCTTTTCTTTCATGTTGATGAGGCATTGCTTCATCTTGGTCACATTGTTGATGCGACCTCTAAGAATGAAAGTTTCAGAGTTTTCCTCTGCGTAAGCCAGTACCTGAATGGTGCCGTCAGGCTGCTTCCGCCCTGCTACGGCGGTGATTTTGGATGAGCCTAACACAATAGCTACGATGAAGTTGTCTTCTGCTACCATATTGTATTGTTTTTTATGATTCGTTTGATGAGGTTGTGGTGAAGAGGTTATCTTCGCTTGCAGACAATCTGGTTGTTGTATTCCAAGCTGATTTCGCGGTAAGTGTTCCATCCCACTTCCGGCATGACCTTGTCGTAGAAGGCCTTGAGATTGTTGAATTTCCGGGGAATGCTATCCAGCGTTCCGAAGTGGATGAGAATATTTCCACCGACGCGGGTAACCAGGTCGACATGCTGGTTGGGATGTACGTGAATTTGTGTGATCTGGTCGTTCCAGAACTTATTGTTGTGGATGTAGAGCCCTAAGAACACCAGTTTGTTCTGGATGAAGGCTGAGTCCATCTTTCCGGTAGCCACGACGAGGTCGCTGTTGTAATGGTGCGTCTCCATGGCCTTTCCCTGTTCGTCGATATAGAAGCTGTTTTGGTTTTCAGGCAGGATGCGCATGACCGGCAGGCGCTGTTCGACGATAATGCTCGCTTTTCCCCCAGGCGTCTTGTAGCAGGTAACCCCCTTGACGAAAGGATTCTTTTTGAGTTCGTCTTCGATCTGTATCCCGTTGATTGAATCCATGAGCTGGCCGACCGGATACAGATTAGCCTCGTGCAGGAGGCGTTCCACCTCCTTTGGCGTGATGAAGCCCGCCTTATCGCTGTGGGTGACCTGCACCTCCACTTTGGAACAAACCGTAGCATCCTGATGGTCGCTCAACCGGACAAAAGCAAAAATCAGATATCCGGTGAGAAGGGCCAATAACAATATTTTGAGGAATGTCTTCATGGAAGTCGGGTGTTGTGGAAATGTTCCGGAAAAGGTGAATTTTAGCTGCGCGGTTGGAGGATGGCAGTGAGTTTAGCCACTTCGTTGTCCAAATCTCCGGCACCCAGAACAACGAGTACGTCAAAGTCTCTGTTGGCGACAAGACTAGGAACTTCTGCTTTCTGGCAAAGCTGCTTCCGCGTTGTGCCATGAATGGCATCGAAGATCAGCTGACTGGTGACGCCAGGAATGGGTTGCTCGCGTGCAGGATAGATTTCGGTGAGATAGACTTCGTCGAGCAGAGAGAGGCTGTCGGCAAAATCCTGGTAAAAGTCGCGTGTGCGGCTGTAGAGGTGCGGCTGGAAAATTGCCGTAATCTTTCTGCCGTTGAAGACTTCGCGCAGCGACAAGATGCTCTGGCGAATCTCTGCCGGATGATGGGCATAGTCGCTGAGGAAAACTAATTTGTCTGTCTTGATTTTGAAATCAAAGCGGCGGTCGACACCTGCATAGCTCAGCATGCCCTTTTTGATTTCTTCCGCAGTGGCGCCAGCAATTTGTGCTAGTGCCATGGCGGCGATACCATTGTCGATATTGATGCTCACCGGTACGCCCAGTTCTATATCGGAGATATTGCCGAAGGGAGAGATAAAGTCAAAACAGATGTGGCCGTTTCCGATACGGATGTTTTCTGCATGGAAGTCGCCGGAAGTACGGCTGTAGTCATAACGGCGTACACCTGGCTGCAGGTCCTCCTGCATCTTCAATCCCTGATGGATGATCAGGGCACCGCCCGGCTGGATGAGTTGGGTATAGTGGCGGAAGCTTTCGAGATAGGCAGCTTCAGTGCCATAGATATCCAGATGGTCAGCATCGGTTGAGGTAATGACGGTGGCATAGGGACGCAAGTGATGGAAAGAACGGTCGAACTCGTCCGCTTCGATCACCACATAGGGACTATTTTCTGCAATCAGATAGTTGCTCCCGTAATTTTTGGTGATGCCACCCAGAAAAGCATTACAGCCGATATGGCTTTCGTGCAAGAGATGGGCAGTCATGGCAGAGGTCGTTGTCTTGCCGTGGGTGCCGGCTGCGCAAAGTCCCTTCATCATGCGTGTCAGTGTACCCAGCACTTGTGCACGTTTTTGTATTTCGAATCCGTTGGCGCGGAACCATGCCAATTCCTTGTGGTCGGCAGGTAGTGCCGGAGTATAGACTACCAAGGTATGTTTTGGGTCCCGAAAAATTTCGGGAATCAAGTCGGGACAATCTTCATAGTGGATCTGTGCACCTTCTTCGCAAAGCTTCTTCGTCAGTTCGCTTTCGGTTCTGTCATATCCGCCTACGGCGAGACCCCGAGAAAGGAAATAACGTTCCAGTGCACTCATGCCAATGCCTCCGGCACCGGCGAAATATACGGATTGGATATTGTTTTCGTCCATGTTATAGTCGTTTAGGATAGTTAGCGGCGGGATTTCCCGTAGGGACGAGTCAACTCACCGTTGGTGGAGGAGTAGGGGAGAAGACGGGTGCCGCAGTCTTTGAAAGCATCGGAGGCAACAGACTTTCCCCATATAGTCATTTTAAGATTTAGCGTAGTTTTCTGCCAGTTGGATAACGGCTTTGGCGATATCGCTGGCAGCATTGGGTCGTGCCAGTTTTTGAATGTTGGCAGCGAGTCGCTGGAGTACAGCATCGTCGCAGACAGTGTTGATGGCCATGGGCAGCAGGGTCTGGCGTGCTTCTGCATCAGTTGTGTATAGAGCTGCATCCTTCTGTACTAGTGCCATGGCATTCTTGGTCTGATGGTCTTCTGCTACATTGGGCGAAGGAACAAGGATGACGGGTTTGCCGAGAAGGCAGAATTCTGAGATGCTGCCTGCACCGGCACGAGAAACAACGAGGTCGGCAGCGGCATAAGCCAGAGTCATGTCAGCGATGAAGTCTGTTACCATGAGGTTTTCCGGTTGCTTGTGGAGCGCCAGTTTCTCTTGAATTTCCTTGCTGTAGAACTTTCCGGTTTGCCAAATGAATTGCACTTGTTTCTGTTGGCGGATTAGTGACAGTTTTGACAGGATGCTTTCGTTGATGGCTTTTGCTCCCAGTGAACCGCCAATAATGAGGACGGTGCGCTTCTGAGGATCCAGTCCCATTTTCTCCAAGGCCTCTGCTCTGGAGATTTTTCGGTTGGCCAGGTCCTGTCTGACAGGGTTGCCCGTCATGACGATATGGTCGGCAGGAAAGAACCGCTCCATGCCGTCATAAGCGACACAAATCGTTTGTGCATTTTTTGCCAAAAGTTTGTTGGTGACGCCAGCATAGGAATTTTGTTCCTGGATTAAGGTAGGAATTCCCATTTTCTGTGCCATGTTCAGGGTTGGTCCGCTGGCATAGCCGCCCACGCCCACTGCTACCATGGGGCGGAAATCGCGGAGGATTTTCTGGGCCATGGTCCGGCTTTTGAAAAGTTTGAGAAGTACGGAGAAATTCTTCCATAATTGTTTGCGGTTGAAGCCTGCGACAGGCAGTCCCATGATTTCATACCCTGCAGCTGGGACACGTTGCATTTCCATTCTGCCTTCTGCTCCGACAAAGAGAATTTTTGCTTCTGGATGTAGTTCGCGAATGGCATTGGCGATGGAAATTGCCGGGAAAATGTGCCCTCCTGTTCCTCCGCCGCTGATGATAATTCGAAGTTCTCCGTTCATAATGTGTCTATATATAGTGCAAACGCAAAATTAGCAATTATTTCTTGCTCAGCCATAGGTTTTTTGTATTTTTCTGAAAGAAAAAGTAAAGGCGGGTTTTCTTTGCTTTCAAAGGGTTTTAATGTGGGAAAAACTCGCCCTTTTCTAGGCTTTCTGTGCAAAAGAGGGGAAGGTTTGGCTTTTTGCTTTTGGAGTTAGGGAGTTGGTTGGCGGGTTTCTCCGGTTGTTGCTTTCGTATTCCTTTTCTAGCGGTTTATGGGTTCTCCCGGTTGTTGCTTTTGGTGCTTTGGCCTGTTGTTTTGGCCTGTTGTTTTGGGGATCTTTTTTTGTTGTTTATGGTTCTTTCTATAGTTGTTTATGGGGTAGATTCATCAGATTGGCTATTTTTACCAAGGAAAAACAAACATCCTGCTTCCATACCGATTTCGGGGACGAAGCAGGATGTTTTTGAGTTAGATTGGAATGGATTTACAGTTTTTCGCAAATCGCTTCCAGTGCATCGATGTTGTTGACCTCGTGCACCCATTCGAGTGCCGTCACGTTAATGAGCTGTTTTTGTAGCAAGTCGTTTAGTGTAGCGAGTGCTTGGTTCCAGCATCCGTCTACATTGTAAAAGATGACAGGTTTCTGGAGATATCCTATGGTATTGGCTGCCAATACTGTAAAGATTTCATCGAGTGTGCCAATGCCTCCGGGGAGGGCTAGAAATAGTTCCGATTCACGGATCATGATGGCCTTGCGATCATTGAGGTCAGCGCAGTGGAATGTGACGTCCAAAGTGTCGCTGACGAGCCGTTTTTCGGTTAGTATTTGCGGTACGACACCGAAGATGCGTGCACCGTTAGCGCGAGCGCTTTGTGCGAGTACTTCCATCAGTCCTTTTCGGGCACCGCCGTACACGAGGGTGTGTTGGTGTTGTCCCAGCCATTTCCCGACTGCTTCCGCTGCCCGCACATAACTTTCAGGCAGTTGTTCGTGGGAGGAGAGGAAAACGGCAATGCGTTTGTTATTGGTCATGATGTACCGGTTGGTTGGGTTAAAATCTCATCGGTTTCCAGTGCCGGTGAGTGTTAGTAAAACTGCCCTTCCCGTTTGCGTGGTAACGGAAAGGGCAGGTGAATGATTTATCGTACAGCGATGCATTCGATTTCTACCAAGGCATTCTTTGGGAGTGTTTTGACTGCGATGGCCGAACGTGCAGGACAGGTGCTGGGGAAGAACTCAGCATAGACGCTGTTCATGTCGGCAAAGTCTGCCATGTCTGCGAGGAATACCGTAGTCTTAACCACGTTGTCCATAGTAAGACCTGCTTCTTCGAGGATGTGCTTCATATTGGTGAGTGACTGACGAGTCAGTTCTTTTACACCGCCTTCAGCAAAAGCTCCTGTTGTAGGATCAATGGGGAGTTGGCCTGATACGAATACGATACCGTTGGCTTCAATAGCTTGGCTGTAGGGGCCGATAGCGGCCGGAGCCTTGGAGGTTGCAATCTGTTGTTTCATAATGCTGTATTTTTATGGACGGACGTACAGCAGGGACTATACGCCGTCCTTAATGAATATTTGTTGGAAAACAGTGCTTCGAAGATTTTATTTCAGGTAATCTTCAAAGTAGCGAGTGATACGCTCATGGAGGTGAACCATGTCCTTACCCATCATGTTGTGTCCCTGTCCTGGATAGACAAAATAGTCGGGCTGTGTTCCGGCATCTTCTGCAGCGCGGAGGAAAGAGAGGCTATGCTGCATTACGCAGGTAGGGTCATTATAGCCCACAATGATTTGCAGTCTGCCTTTCAGATTTTTTGCCTTGAGGGTCAGGTTGGAGTTCTTATAACCTTCCGGATTTTCCTGCGGTGTATCCATATAGCGTTCGCCATACATCACTTCGTAGTATTTCCAGTCGATAACCGGTCCTCCGGCAACGCCCACTTTGAAGACGTCAGGGTAGGTACACATCAGGTTCGTGGTCATGAAGCCGCCGAAAGACCATCCGTGTACACCGATTCGTTCACTGTCCACAAAGGGGAGGCTCTTCAGATATTCTGTGCCCTTCATCTGGTCTTGCATTTCTACGACACCAAGCTGACGGTGGGTGCAACTTTCAAATTCGAAGCCGCGGTACTGGGAACCTCTGTTATCGACAATGAAGAGAACGTAGCCCTTCTGTGCCATATAGATTTCCCAAGGACGGGCAGCATAGTTCCATCCAGCGTTGACATTGTGGGCGTGCGGACCACCGTAAACGTAGACAACAGCTGGATACTTCTTGTTCGGGTCGAAGTCTACAGGTTTAACCATACGGTAATAAAGGTCGGTTACACCATCGGCAGCCTTAATGGTGCCGCAGCTGAATTCAGGTACTGCAAAATCTTTCCAAGGAGTTTCAAACAACTGGAGTGGGGTTTGCGTAGCCTTGTCTGTATGGATCAAGTCCTTCTGACGGTAAGTCTTCGGTGCGCTCCAAGTGTCGCAGATAAAGATGCCGCTGGCAGAAGGAACACCATTGTGTACACCTTCGCCGTTGTCAATACGCTTGCTCTTGCCGTCCTTCACCTTGACACTGTAGAGATTGTGGCGGATGGGGGAGTCGGCATTGGCTTTGTAGAGAATGCTCTGGCTCTTTTCATTGAAGCCGAGTACTTCGATGACTTCAAATTGGCCTTTGGTGAGTTGGGCGAGTTCCTTTCCTGTAGTGTCGAAGAGATACAGGTGGTTGTAGCCGTCCTTTCTGCTTTCATAGATAAACTTGCTGCTATCCCAAGGCAGGAAGGTAATCGGAGTCATCGGTTCTACATAGCGTTCATTGGTTTCTGTGTAGAGTACACCCTTTCTAGCACCAGTCTGGGCATCGTAAGCAACGAGTTCTGCTTTGTCCTGGCTGCGTGGAACTTCAATGATATAGAGCGTTTTGGCATCAGGCGACCAAGCGACATTGGTGAAATAGCGGTCGGTTGGGTCACCGGCTTGCATATAAATGGTCTTTCCAGTGGCTGGATTAAAGATGCCGACAGTTACCTTGTGGCTGGTCATACCTGCCATCGGATATTTCTCCGGTGCCAGAGTAGCCACGCGTTGGCTGTTGTCAATCAGCGGGAAGTCGGTCACCATTGACTGGTCCATGCGATAGAAGGCAAGCAACTTACCGTCAGGGCTCCAGAATGTACCTTTGGTAATGCCGAATTCATCGCGGTGTACGCTCTTTCCGTATTGCAGTTCGCGGCTACCGTCTTGACTGATCTGGTGTTTCTTGCCGTCTGCAGTAGTGACGTAGAGGTTCCAGTCCTTCACATAGGCTTCACTCTTGGATGCAGTGGAGAAGTCATGATTGGAACTGCCAGCTTCACGAGGAGCGGACCATTCGATCTGTTTTTTCTCCCAGTTATAGAGAAGGTTGGCCTTATTGGTCTTGAGCAGGGCTAAAGGCTGGTTGGGATAAGGGAATTCTGTATAAGCGAGGTTGTACAATTTTCCCTGTTCATCCTTCAGCAGGTCGTTGACTTCCTTGATAGTGAAAAGCACCTGGTATTTCTCTGCTTTTCCTTTCTGGTTATAGAACGTTTTGACGTCCTCTACATCAGTTTGGAGTAATTGGTCGCCCCACCATGCGGTAAAGATGCTTTTGGGTTGCAGGTTCCAGAAATTAGAGCCCCCCCACATCAAGTCATCAAGTGTAAAACTTTTCTTGCCTTGTGCCATAGCTGTTAAAGGAAGAAGCAGACAAAGTGCTGCGAGGATGAATGATTTTATTTTCTTCATGATTAGAACTTTTTGGGTTTTCTATCTGAGAAATCTTTATCGTAAGAGCGTTTTCCGGAGAAGCCTTCGCGTTTGCGTTCGCCATCTTCGCGGCGGCGGTCGTTGTTACGGCGGTCGCTGTTGCGGCGGTCGTTGTTGCGGTCGAAACTCTTGCGTTCTCCTCTGCGCTCTCCTCTGGCTCCACGTTCTTCGCGTTCTTCACGGTCACGACGGTTGAAGGTACGTTCGAATTCTCTGTGCTTGTTGCGCAGCAATGCGTATTCCGGAGTTTCGTCTTCGTCTACTTCACGACGGTTAGCATAGCGGTCGTTGAATTCTCCGCGATGCTGCTTGAAGCGGCGTTTTTCTCCCATCTTGGCACGTTCCTCATCAGTCTTTACTTCACCGCCAGCTGCGCGGAATTCGTCCAGCTTACCACTGAAGAGTTGGTATTTGCGGAATTCGCAGTCCAAGGAACCGTTGTAAAGTGGAATCTTGAAGCTAGGTTTCAAGCCGATTTCGTCGAAGCATTCTTGTTTGTAGCTGATGATCCAAGCTTCTCCACCTGCAAATTCATGCTTGAGACGTTCCCCGATAGCACGATAGAGACCGAGAAGGTCTGAGGAGGTGATGCGCTCGCCATAAGGAGGATTGGTGATGATCAAAGCCTTTTCTGTGGGTTGGGTGAACTTCTTGAAATCCTGCTGTTTGAGTACGATGCAGTCATTGACACCAGCAGCCTTGCTGTTGGCAGTAGCCGCTTCAATTGCTCTGAGATTCAAGTCGTAGCCATAGATTTTATGTTCGAAAGGACGTTCGTTTGAGTCATCGTTATAGATGTGATCAAAGAGTTCGCGGTCGAAGTCCTTCCATTTCTCAAATCCATATTCTTTGCGGAATACGCCCGGATAGATATTGCGTGCCATCAGCGCAGCCTCGATAAGCAATGTTCCGGAGCCACAGAAAGGGTCGATGAAGTCAGTATCGAAATTCCAACCGGAGAGTTTGATCAGACCAGCAGCCAGCACTTCATTGATAGGTGCTTCTACTGTTGCGGTGCGATAACCTCTCAGATGGAGGCTTTCGCCAGAGGAATCGAGAGATAGAGTACAGTCGCTTTCTGCAATATGGATGTTGAGGCGAATGTCAGGATTGGTGATGCGGATGTTTGGACGCTTACCCTGGGTTTCGCGGAAGTAGTCAACGATGGCGTCTTTTACTTTATAGGCAACAAATTTGGAATGACGGAATTCTTGGGAGAATACGACAGAGTCTACCGAGAATGTCGTGTCCAGATCCAGATATTGGCTCCAGTTTATGCTACGTACGGCTGCATAAACGTCGTCGGCATCTTTCGCCTTGAAATGTTTGATCGGCTTGAGGATGCGTACGGCGGTGCGCAAACAGAAGTTGGCCCGGTACATCATTTCTTTGTCACCACTGAAAGATACCATGCGGCGACCGATTTGGATATCGTTTGCGCCGAGTTCAGTCAATTCTTGAGCCAAAACTTCTTCCAGTCCTTGAAAGGTTTTGGCAATGAGTTCAAATTGTTCCATTTAATTTTTAAGTACGATATGTTCTATTGTTCAAATGCGGCAAGGATTTATATTCTTTGCGCTTTTCTTTGTTGTGTTCTTGGGAAAGTGAACCAGCTGGATAATGATTCCTACGTGTTAGAATGGGGCAGCGATGCAGTTTCTTTGTTTTGAAAGCAAGCCAATTGGGCAACGACTGGAAACAGTCGCCGCTTTCTTTTAAGGCCCGTAACGCCTGCACGGTTCACCAAGGTGAACATAAGGTGCGATAAGACAGCAAAGTGAGGGTTCTGGTTCATTTTAGTTTTTTACCTTTGCGCCAACAAAGATATACATATTTTTTTTATTTCAAAACTTATTTGTAGATAATTCTTGTCTTTCTGTGTATAGACAGCAATGGTCTTCTGTTTTTTTTACCCGTTCTCGTTCTATTTGGAGT
>AMCI01007095.1_pt1 | contig 23395 bp, 19 predicted proteins | sample 419838 | NCBI WGS metagenome assembly AMCI01 (sample SAMN01090643, study PRJNA158313) | gut metagenome
TACTTTTTCATATTTACGTTTTTTACTGCTACGGCTTCTATATTCTATTTTATTCTATAATTTACAAAGGAAACCCTTTTATTTTAATTTGTTTAAATGTGGTTGGATAATATTTCTAAAAAAGAATTGTAAATTTGCAAATGAAGCTAATAATCCATTTATTAATTTAAAACTGACACATTGTATGAACAAACGAATTTTATCCGTTTTTGCTTGCTGTGCGCTCCTTTGTTCGGTGCAGGCGCAGGACGAAAAAGGAGGAATTAGTGCTGAGATGATGCAGCAGATTAAACAGAGTTACCAAAACACAGCCAGTGATAAGGCTATCCGCAATGCGATAGGTGGTAATGATATCCGTAAATTGGCTCTTAATCAGGACAATTTGCGGACTATGGATACGCATTTCTCGGTGAAGGTAAATTCCAAAGGCGTTACGAATCAGGAGTCTTCCGGACGTTGCTGGCTCTTTACGGGTTTGAATGTGATGCGTGCTAAGGCTATTGCAAAGCATCATTTAGGAACTTTTGAGTTCTCTCAAGTATATCCTTTCTTTTTTGACCAGTTGGAGAAGGCGAATCTTTTCCTGCAGGGAGTGATTGATACAAGCGATAAGCCGATGGAGGACAAGATGGTAGAATGGCTCTTCCGTCATCCGCTGAGCGATGGCGGTACGTTTACGGGAGTGGCCGACATCGTGAGCAAGTATGGTCTGGTTCCCAAGGATGTGATGCCTGAAACACATAGTAGTGAAAACACCAACCGCATGGCCGATTTGATTACGTTGAAATTGCGCGAACAGGGACTGGAACTGCGCGAAATGGCAGCGAAAGGAAGCAAGGGGGATGCTTTGAATCAGAAAAAAACGGAAATGCTGGGTGTAGTTTACCGCATGTTGGTGCTCAATCTGGGTGTGCCTCCTACTGAGTTTACATGGACGGAGTACAATGCACAGGAACAGCCGGTGTCTACAGAAACATACACGCCGATGTCTTTTCTGAAAAAATATGGCGATGAGCATCTATTGGGTAACTATGTGATGCTGATGAATGACCCGAGTCGGGAATACTACAAGACGTATGAGATTGATTACGACCGCCACCGTTACGATGGAAAGAACTGGACCTATATCAACCTCCCCGTGGAAGATATTAAGGAGATGGCGATTGCTTCGCTGAAAGACAGCACAATGATGTACTTCTCATGCGATGTGGGTAAGTTCTTGGATGGTAAACGCGGATTGCTGGATGTGAAGAATTATGACTATGAATCGCTGATGGGTACTTCCTTTGGAATGGACAAAAAACAGCGTGTTCAGAGTTTTGCCAGCGGATCCAGCCACGCCATGACTTTGATGGCCGTTGACTTGGATAAAGAGGGTAAGCCTACTAAATGGATGGTGGAAAACAGTTGGGGTACAGCTGGTTATAATGGCCATCTGATTATGACAGATGAATGGTTTAACGAATATATGTTCCGTTTGGTGGTAGAAACGAGGTACGTTCCCGAGAAAATTTTAAATCTGCTGAAAAGAAAGCCGATTCGCTTGCCGGCATGGGATCCGATGTTTGCTCCTGAAGTGGACGAATAAATCGATGTGTATATTTTAGCCGATGCGGCTGAAAGCATTGTAGAAGCTGGAGCAAAATGGCTTACTTTTAAATAGTGTATGCATAGAAAGAGAATTACGGATATTTTTCCTTAATTCCCTTTCTTTTTTTATATCATATCACATTTTTATTTATTAAATTTGCAGCAAATTTTTGAAACCATTATTTTATTTATAGCATGGCAAATGTAATAAAGTTACGCAAAGGCCTTGACATAAACCTGAAAGGTAAAGCTGCCGAAACGTACACAACAGTGAAAGAGCCGGGATTTTATTCACTCGTGCCCGATGATTTTACTGGTGTGAAACCGAAAGTAGTTGTAAAAGAACAGGAATATGTAATGGCCGGTGGACCCTTGTTTGTAGACAAGAATCACCCTGAAGTAAAGTTTGTTTCGCCCGTGAGCGGTGTAGTGACAAGTGTAGAACGTGGTGCACGCCGTAAGGTTCTGAACATTGTCGTAGAAGCTGCGGCTGAGCAAGACTATCTGGAGTTTGGTAAGAAGAATGTTGCGTCTATGGATGCGGAAGCTATAAAGGCCGCTTTATTGGAAGCCGGTCTTTTCGCGTTTATCAGACAACGTCCTTACGATGTGATTGCTAATCCTGATGTGGCTCCGAAGGCTGTTTTTGTATCTGCTTTTGATACAAATCCTTTGGCTCCCAACTTCGAATTGGCATTGAAAGGTGAGGAAGCTAATTTCCAGACGGGATTGGATGCGCTTGCCAAGATGGCAAAAACTTATTTGAATGTAAGTGTGAAGCAGAGTGCAGTAGCGTTGACACAGGCAAAGAATGTGACGGTAACTGCTTTTGACGGACCGAATCCGGCCGGCAATGTAGGTGTTCAGATTAATCATTTGGCTCCGATTTCTAAGGGCGAAACGGTGTGGACCATCGATCCGCAGGCTGTTATTTTCATTGGTCGTCTTTTCAATACCGGTCGTGTGGATTTCACTCGCACGGTAGCTTTGACAGGCTCTGAAGTGCTGAAACCTGCTTATTGCAAACTTAAGGTGGGTGCTCTGCTGACAAATGTATTTGCCGGCAATGTGACTACAGGTAAGGAGTTGCGTTATATCAGTGGTAACGTGCTCACTGGAAAGCAAGTATCTCCAAACGGTTATCTGGGTGCTTTCCACAGTCAACTTACGGTAATCCCTGAAGGAAGCGATATTCACGAAATGCTGGGATGGATTATGCCTCGTTTCGATCAGTTTAGCTGTAACCATTCTTATTTCAGCTGGCTGATGGGCAAGAGGGAATATACGTTGGATGCTCGTATCAAGGGTGGCGAACGTCACATGATTATGTCTGGCGAATACGACAAGGTGCTTCCGATGGATATTCTGCCAGAATTCCTGATTAAGGCTATCATCGCAGGTGATATTGACCGCATGGAAGCGTTGGGTATCTATGAAGTGGCACCGGAAGATTTTGCTCTGTGTGAGTTTGTATGCTCTTCGAAGATGGAATTACAGCGTATTGTACGTGCCGGACTGGATATGCTCCGCATGGAAATGGCTTAATCGGAGGATGGAAATAGAGAATATCGTCCTGTCGATAAACGATAAATAGTAAATTGTAAAATAGAATAATATTAATGAAAGCGTTAAGAAATTATCTCGATAAGATAAAGCCGAACTTTGAAGAAGGCGGCAAACTCCACGCATTCCGGTCGGTGTTCGACGGCTTTGAAACATTCTTGTTTGTGCCTAACACCACTGCGAAAACGGGAACGCATATACACGACGCAATCGACAGCAAACGTATCATGTCGATGGTGGTTATTGCTTTGATGCCGGCTCTTTTGTTCGGTATGTACAACGTAGGTTATCAGCATTTCAAGGCTGTTGGGGGCGATGAAGCTTTGGCAGCTGCAAGTTTTTTTGAAATGTTTGCCTATGGTTTCTTGGCTGTATTGCCTAAAATTATTGTTTCATATATTGTTGGTCTGGGCATTGAGTTCGTGGTGGCTCAGTGGAAGAAGGAGGAAATTCAGGAAGGTTTCCTCGTTTCGGGTATCTTGATTCCGATGATTGTGCCTGTAGATTGTCCGTTGTGGATTTTAGCTATCGCTACTGCTTTCTCTGTTATATTTGCAAAGGAAGTATTTGGTGGTACAGGTATGAACATTTTCAACGTAGCTTTGATTACTCGTGCATTCCTGTTTTTTGCTTATCCTTCTAAGATGTCGGGTGATGCCGTATGGGTGTCTGGTAACTCAATTCTCGGTTTGGGACAGCAGGTAGATGGCCTCACTGTGGCTACTCCGCTCGGTCTGGCTGCTACTAGCGGTTCGGTCCCCGATTTTTCTATGGATATGGTTTATGGTCTGATTCCGGGTTCTATCGGTGAAACCAGCGTGATTGCCATCGCTTTGGGCGGTATCTTGCTGTTGTGGACAGGTATTGCCAGCTGGAAAACTATGTTTTCTGTATTTGTAGGTGGTGCATTCATGGCCTTCGTATTCAATGTTATCGGTCCGGATACTGCAATGGCTCAGATGCCTTGGTATGAACACCTTGTACTGGGTGGTTTCTGCTTCGGTGCTGTGTTCATGGCTACCGATCCTGTGACTTCCGCGCGTACAGAAACGGGTAAGTATATCTTCGGTTTCCTGATTGGTGTAATGGCTATTATCATCCGTGTGCTTAACCCTGGTTATCCTGAAGGTATGATGCTTGCTATTCTGCTGATGAACATCTTTGCTCCGCTTATTGACTACTGTGTCGTTCAGAGCAACATCAGCCGTCGTGAGAAGCGTGCTTTAAACTCTAACAAATAATGAAATACCGAAAAAGAAATGAATACAAACAGTAATAGTTATACAATCATTTACGCTTCGGTAATGGTTATTATCGTAGCGTTCTTGCTTGCTTTTGTAAACTCTTCGCTGAAGGAAACACAAAGCAAGAACATTGAGCTCGACACCAAGAAGCAGATTTTGACTTCTCTCAATGCGTCGGCAGAAGATTTGAAGGATGCTGATGCTGCTTTCGCTAAATATCAGATGAAAGATATGTTGTTACAGGAAGGCGGCAAATTGGCTGAGTATACAGATAAGAAGTTCCCTACTTCTTTTGAAAAGGAAGCTAAGGAAAACGATCGCCTGCACGTATTTGTTGCCGATGTAAACGGTGAAAAGAAATATGTGTTTCCGGTATATGGTGCCGGCCTTTGGGGTGCTATTTGGGGCTATGTAGCTTTGAACAGCGACAAAGACACTGTATATGGTGTTTACTTCTCTCATGCTAGTGAGACTCCGGGTCTGGGTGCTGAAATTGCAACACCTCATTTTCAGGGACAATTCCCGGGAAAGAAGACCATTGAAAACGGTGAAGTGGCTTTGGGTGTAGTGAAGAACGGTAAGGTAGAAAAAGCCGAATATCAAGTGGATGGTATCTCTGGTGGTACAATCACTTCTGTAGGTGTCAATGACATGTTGAAGAACTGTCTGAACAATTACAAGAGTTTTTTAACGAATAAAGAGGAGGAATAAGAATATGGGACAATTGTTTTCTAAGAAGAATAAAGAAGTATTCTCTACTCCGCTGAGCATGAACAACCCGGTTACCGTACAGGTGTTGGGTATCTGTTCCGCTTTAGCCGTCACTGCCAAGTTGGAGCCGGCTATCGTGATGGGTCTTTCTGTAACCGTGATTACGGCATTTGCCAACGTGGTTATTTCTCTGTTGCGCAAGACAGTGCCCAACCGTATCCGTATCATCGTTCAGCTGGTGGTAGTTGCAGCTTTGGTTACTATTGTAAGTGAAGTGTTGAAGGCTTTTGCCTACGATGTCAGTGTGCAGCTGTCAGTATACGTCGGCCTGATTATTACGAACTGTATCCTGATGGGTCGTTTGGAGGCGTTTGCTATGGCCAATGGCCCTTGGGAATCATTCCTTGATGGTGTGGGCAATGGTTTGGGCTATGCTAAGATTTTGGTGATTGTAGCTTTTTTCCGTGAGCTTTTGGGCTCTGGAACGCTGCTCGGCTTCAATGTCTTGAACTATGAACCGCTGAAAGAATTGGGATATGTTAACAACGGTTTGATGCTGATGCCGCCGATGGCTTTGATTATCGTGGCTTGCATTATTTGGTATCAACGTGCACACAACAAAGAATTGCAGGAAAAATAATTTTTAGCATTATAAAAAAAGATTATTCATGGAACATTTTTTTAGTTTATTCGTCCGCTCTATTTTTGTGGACAACATGATATTCGCTTTCTTCCTGGGTATGTGCTCGTATTTGGCCGTATCGAAGAATGTGAAAACTGCTGTGGGATTGGGTATTGCCGTAACTTTCGTATTGTTTGTTACGTTGCCGGTCAATTATCTGTTGCAGACTAAAGTGCTGGGTCCTGATGCTCTTGTAGAGGGTGTAGACCTCAGCTTCTTGAGTTTTATTCTTTTCATTGCCGTTATTGCAGCTATTGTGCAGTTGGTAGAAATGATTGTGGAACGTTTCAGTCCGTCGCTGTATGCTTCACTGGGTATCTTCCTGCCGCTGATTGCCGTTAACTGTGCTATCATGGGTGCTTCTCTGTTTATGCAACAACGCATTACGCTGGGCGAGAGTGATCCGAAATTCATCGGTGGTGTGGCTGATGCTATTTCTTATGCTCTCGGTTCAGGTATCGGTTGGCTGTTGGCTATTGTAGGCTTGGCTGCTATCCGTGAAAAAATGGCCTATTCAGACGTTCCTGCTCCTTTGAAGGGACTGGGTATTACGTTTATTACTGTAGGTCTGATGGCAATGGCATTTATGTGTTTCTCTGGTTTGAACATCTAATTAAGAAAGGAATAAACAATGGATATGAATTTGATATTAGCAAGCATTGGAGTATTCCTCGGGGTTGTTCTGCTGCTTGTCATTGTGTTGCTGGTAGCTAAGAAGTTCTTGGTACCTTCGGGCAACGTGAATATTACAATCAACGGAAAAGATACAATTTCGGTAGGTCAAGGTGGCAGTTTGCTGAGTACATTGAGCGAAAACGGTATCTTCCTTTCCTCTGCCTGTGGCGGTAAAGGTTCTTGCGGTCAGTGCAAGTGTCAGGTAGTTGAGGGTGGCGGTGAGATTTTGGATTCTGAAAAGGGTCATTTCTCTCGTAAACAGATTAAAGACCACTGGCGTTTGGCTTGCCAATGCAAGGTGAAAGGTGATTTAAGCATCAAGGTGCCTGAATCTGTGATGGGTGTAAAGGAGTACGAATGTACTGTTATTTCCAACAAGAACGTGGCTACATTTATCAAGGAGTTCAAAGTGCAGTTGCCTAAGGGTGCGCACATGGATTTCTTGCCGGGTTCTTATGCTCAGATTAAGATTCCTGCATTCTCAATGGATTATGATAAAGACATCGATAAAGCACTTATCGGTGACGAGTATTTGCCGGCATGGCAGAAGTTTGGTCTGTTCCCCTTGAAGTGTGTGAACCCCGAACCTACTATCCGAGCTTACTCTATGGCCAACTATCCTGCTGAAGGTGACGTGTTCATGCTGACAGTGCGTATTGCTACTCCTCCGTTTAAGCCAGACCGTAGCGGTTTCATGGATGTGAATCCGGGTATCGCTTCTTCTTATATCTTTACCCTCAAACCGGGCGATAAGGTGTTGATGAGTGGCCCTTACGGTGATTTCCACCCGCACTTCGATTCTAAGAAGGAAATGATTTGGGTAGGTGGTGGTGCCGGTATGGCTCCGTTGCGTGCTCAGATTATGCATATGACTAAGACGCTTCATACTACTGACCGTGAAATGCACTATTTCTATGGTGCTCGTGCGCTCAACGAAGTGTTCTATCTGGATGACTTCCTCGGTCTTGAGAAGGATTTCCCGAACTTCCACTTCCATTTGGCTCTTGACCGTCCGGATCCTGCCGCTGATGCAGCGGGCGTGAAGTACACTGCTGGCTTCGTTCATCAAGTAATGTTGAATACGTATTTGAAAGATCACGAAACTCCTGAAGACATCGAATATTACATGTGTGGTCCTGGCCCGATGTCAAAAGCGGTTGTGGCTATGCTTACCGATCTCGGCGTAGAAGAAAGTTCAATTATGTATGATAACTTTGGTGGATAATACTGAAAGTTTTCCGTAAGGAAGAACGCAACTATACAGCGGAACATCTGAACAAGTAGAAATACTGCTCGGATGTTCCGCTTTTTTTATTTTTCTTTTTTCGCTTTTCTTTTTCACGTTTGAATATCTAAAATCAAACTTTTTTAATTATGTTTGTTCTCATGATGGAAAAAAATGAAAAGATACAGTCGGCTCTTCGGAATCTGAAGATTGAAGAGCTTAATCCGATGCAGCAAGCATCGCTTGAACAGGCTAGCGGCCGTAAGGATGTCATTCTTTTGTCGCCCACAGGCTCTGGTAAAACATTGGCTTATCTGCTGCCTCTGTTGCTCACGCTCAAGGAAGACACGGAGGGAATACAAGCACTCATCTTGGTGCCTTCCCGCGAGCTTGCTTTGCAGATAGAGAGTGTGTTTAAAGCTATGGGCACGTCCTGGAAATCCTGTTGTTGTTATGGTGGACATCCCATAACTGAAGAGAAGAAAACAATCCTCGGTTCGCGGCCGGCTCTCATTATCGGTACCCCCGGCCGAATCACCGATCATTTGGCTAAGGGTAATTTTCAGCCTGGTGGTATCGAAACATTGATTATTGATGAATTTGATAAATCGTTAGAATTCGGCTTTCATGACGAAATGGCTGAAATAATCAATCAACTTACCGGTTTGAAAAGGCGAATGTTGCTATCGGCTACCGATGCAGAAGAGATTCCTCAATTCACTGGCTTGAACCGTACGGTCAAACTCAATTTTCTGCCAGATGCTGATTCTAATGAGTTGGAATCACGTCTTACGTTGATAAAAGTGCTTTCGCCCTCCAAAGATAAAATAGATACCTTATATAATCTGTTATGTACATTGGGTAGCAGTTCCAGTATTGTGTTCTGTAATCATCGGGATGCCGTGGACCGTGTGCAGAAACTGCTGGCTGAGCGTAAATTCTTGGCTGAGCGTTTTCATGGAGGAATGGAGCAACCCGATAGAGAAAGAGCATTGTATAAATTTCGAAATGGTAGCAGTCATGTTCTGATTTCAACCGATTTGGCTGCTCGCGGACTAGATATTCCTGAGGTGGAGCATGTGATTCACTACCACCTTCCCGTAAACGAGGAAGCCTTTACTCATAGAAACGGGCGTACGGCTCGCTGGGATGCCACTGGTACTTCTTATCTGCTGTTTCATGTTGAGGAAAAACTTCCTATTTACTTGTCTTCTGAAATGGAAACAGCTGTGCTTTCGGAGAATCCACCACGTCCTCCCAAATCCCTTTGGGTTACCTTATATATAGGTAAAGGTAAAAAGGAAAAACTCAGTCGGATGGATATTGCCGGCTTCCTTTATAAGAAGGGAAAACTCACCCGAGATGACGTGGGTGCTATCGATGTGAAGGAACATTATTCTTTTGTAGCTGTGCGCCGTTCCAAGGCCAAGCAATTGCTCACCTTGATTCAAGGAGAGAAAATTAAAGGGATGAAAACTACCATAGAGCAAGCAAAATAGGTTGTTTTGACATTCCTACTTGACAAATTGCCGAATATGTTGCTTATATTCAAAAAAAAGTAAGAAGATTGTTGATTGTTTTGCTATTTTTAGCGTGAAAGATTTGCATGGCAGAAATAAATTAGTAAATTCGCAATGTCGTAAGACAAAAAAAGATAACGCAATTGTTGAACCAAAAACAAAATTCTTATGAAAAAGCATAATTTCAATGCAGGACCTTCCATCCTTCCGCGTGAAGTGATTGAAGAAACTGCGAAAGCGGTTTTAGATTTCAATGGATCTGGCCTTTCTATTATGGAAATCAGTCACCGTGCGAAAGATTTTCAGCCGGTGGTGGATGAAGCTAGAGCGTTGTTCAAAGAATTGCTCCATATCCCAGACGGCTACACGGTGTTATTTTTAGGTGGTGGTGCCAGTCTGGAGTTCTGCATGGTTCCTTATAATTTTCTTGAGAAAAAAGCTGCTTATTTGAATACAGGTGTATGGTCAAAGAAGGCGATTAAAGAAGCCAAAGCGTTTGGTGAAGTAGTGGAAGTGGCCTCTTCTGCAGATGCTACATTTACTTACATTCCGAAGGAATATACGATTCCTACTGATGCTGATTATTTCCACGTTACTACCAATAATACAATCTATGGAACAGAGTTGAAGTCTGACCTTGATTCTCCAGTGCCTATGATTGCCGATATGTCTTCCGATATTTTCTCTCGTCCGATTGATGTGTCAAAGTATGTATGTATCTATGGCGGTGCTCAGAAGAATCTGGCTCCTGCGGGTGTGACTTTTGTCATTGTGAAAGATGAAGCGTTGGGCAAAGTTTCCCGTTACATTCCTACGATGCTGAATTATCAGACTCATATTGATGGTGGTTCTATGTTTAATACGCCTCCTGTATTGCCTATTTATTCTGCTTTGCTTACGCTCCGTTGGATCAAAGCACAAGGTGGTGTGAAAGAAATGGAACGTTGCGCTATCGAAAAGGCTGATATGCTTTACAACGAAATCGACCGAAATAAGCTCTTTGTGGGTACTGTTACGAACAAGGAAGATCGTTCTCGCATGAACATCTGTTTTGTAATGGCTCCTGAATACAAGGAACTAGAAGCTGAATTCTTGAAGTTTGCTACTGAAAGAGGTATGGTGGGTATCAAGGGACACCGTTCAGTAGGCGGTTTCCGTGCATCTTGCTACAACGCTATGCCGAAAGAAAGTGTACAGGCTTTGATAGACTGCATGCAGGAATTTGAAAAACTTCATTAATCTTAAACACACATAGGATGCTGTATTGTTAGCGCAGCAGTCTGGCCTCTTTTTCTTTGAGCGGCTTAGAAACCTGATTTGATAATGCAGCATCCTTCACCATAAAAAGAAATCCATATTATGAAAATACTTGTAGCTACAGAAAAACCGTTTGCTAATGTTGCTGTAGACGGCATCCGTAAAGAAATAGAAGCTGCAGGCTATGAATTGGCCTTGCTTGAGAAATATACAGAAAAAAAACAATTGCTTGATGCGGTGAAAGATGCTCATGCTATCATTATCCGTAGTGATATCATTGATGCAGAAGTGCTTGATGCTGCCAAAGAATTGAAGATTGTTGTGCGAGCCGGTGCCGGTTACGACAATGTGGACTTGGAAGCCGCAACAGCTAAGGGGGTTTGTGTAATGAATACTCCGGGGCAAAACTCTAATGCTGTGGCCGAGTTGGCTTTTGGTTTGATGGTGTATGCTTTCCGTAATTTTTATAATGGTACATCTGGAACGGAACTAAAAGGCAAAAAATTGGGTATCCATGCTTTCGGTAATGTTGGCCGCAACGTGGCACGTATTGCCAAAGGCTTCGGAATGGAAGTGTCGGCTTATGATGCTTATTGTCCGAAGGACGTTTTTGCACAAGAAGGTGTGAAGGCTTATGATTCTGTGGAAGAAATGTATAAGAACTGCCAGATTGTTTCGTTGCACCTTCCTGCTACTGCTGAAACGAAGAATTCTATTGGTATTGCCTTGCTGAAGAATATGCCAAAGAATGCCTTACTGGTGAATACTGCTCGCAAGGAGGTAATTAACGAAAGTGAATTGATTCAGTTTATGGAAGGACGTACTGATTTCAAATATGTCACTGATATTATGCCTGTTGCAGGAGCTGAAATGGCTGAGAAATTCGCCGGTCGTTATTTCTCTACACCTAAGAAGATGGGTGCACAGACAGCTGAAGCGAATATAAATGCCGGTATAGCGGCTGCTCGTCAGATTGTAGGTTATCTGAAGGATGGCTGTGAAAAATTCCGTGTGAATAAATAAATGAAAAAGCTGTAGAGCCATAGATTGTCAGTCTGAGAGTCTGTGGCTCTCTTTTTAATACCAGAAAAACTCTATTACCATGGCTATAATCAAACCTTTTAAAGGCATCCGCCCCCCGCAAGAATTGGTGGAACAGGTTGCTTCTCGCCCTTATGATGTGTTGAATTCGGATGAAGCTCGCGCTGAAGCAGAAGGAAACGAGAAATCTCTTTATCATATCATAAAACCGGAAATTGATTTTCCTGTAGGTACCGATGAACATGACGAACGTGTCTATGCAAAGGCGGCTGAAAATTTCCAACTTTTCCAGGATAAAGGATGGCTGGTACAAGACACTAAGGAAAACTATTATATCTATGCGCAGACAATGAACGGGAAGACTCAGTATGGGCTCGTGGTAGGTGCGTATGTACCCGATTATATGAATGGTGTTATCAAAAAGCATGAACTTACTCGTCGCGATAAGGAAGAAGACCGTATGAAGCATGTACGTGTGAATAATGCCAATATCGAGCCTGTGTTTTTTGCTTATCCCGACAATGAACAGTTGGATACTATTATCCGGAAGTATACAGCAGAAAAACCGGTGTATGATTTTGTCGCTCCTGATGACGGATTCGGTCATATGTTTTGGGTGGTTGACCAAGAAGAAGATATTGCTGCTATTACGGCTGCGTTTGCTCAGATGCCGGCATTGTATATTGCCGACGGTCATCATCGTTCGGCTGCAGCAGCGCTTGTGGGAGCAGAAAAGGCAAGACAGAATCCTCACCATCGCGGTGATGAAGAATATAACTATTTTATGGCAGTTTGCTTTCCGGCCGGTCAACTCACTATCATCGATTATAACCGTGTGGTGAAAGATCTCAATGGTCTTACTCCGGTAGAATTCTTGGCTGCTTTGGAAAAGAATTTTGTAGTTGAAGAGAAGGGGGCTGACATTTATAAACCAACTGGGTTGCACAACTTTGGCCTTTACCTTGAAAATAAATGGTATAGCCTGACAGCCAAAGAAGGTACTTACAATGACAATGATCCAATCGGCGTGCTTGATGTAACCATTTCTTCCAATTTAATTTTGGACGAAATTTTGGGTATTAAAGATCTGCGTTCCGATAAACGTATTGATTTCGTGGGTGGTATCCGCGGATTAGGTGAATTGAAAAAACGGGTGGATAGTGGTGAAATGAAAGTGGCTTTGGCTCTGTATCCTGTATCCATGAAGCAACTGATGGATATTGCTGATACGGGTAATATTATGCCTCCTAAGACTACTTGGTTCGAACCGAAATTGCGTTCGGGATTGATAATCCATAAATTGGATTAAAACAACGTCTTTTTTTGAAGGCGGTATTCAGTTTTCTTGAATACCGCCTTTTAGGGTATGTTCGGCATGCATATTATCTAATGAATAGAAACTTCATATAAGGCATTTGACCGTGGATGAGATTGCCTAACGAATCAAAGTCAGCTATACGGAACGGTTGGTGTAAATGAAGTAGGTATAAGATGGAAAGATAATAAGCTTATCCGAGGAGGTCTCACGGACATGATGAATAGTTTTTTTACGAAAGTTATGGACATATCGTCCCAACCCAGTCCGCAGGGTAGAGATACCCAAGGATAATGGTAAGATGCGCTTGCTCGGTATACCCACAGTGGTAGACAGATTAGTGCAACAAGCCATCAATCAAGCGTTGACTCCCCTCTATGAGCGGCAATTCTCCAAGTCGAGCTACGGCTTCCGCCCCGGAGAAGCTGTCAGGATGCCCTTCGAGGAGCGCAAAAGACAATCGAGCAAGGTTATAAATATGTAGTTGACCTCGACCTGGAACGCTTCTTTGATACCGTAAGTCATAGCAAGTTCATAGAGATACTTAGCAGCACCATCAAGGACGGCAGGGTGGTGAGTCTTATTGCCTCCTACTCGATTAAACTCTTGAGGCTATGTGGCGTCTGTAGAGATCGAGATGTGATTGATGTAGCACCTGATGGATATGGCTGAGCCGTTGTGTTTGACTAGCAGTCGGAGCTTCTTTTTCGTTGTCTTCTTTCATATAGATAGTACCTGTGCCCGTTACGGGAAGATATTCGTCCCAATATACGGGGACAGAATGGAGCCGTCCGTCTCCTCCCATTTTATCAATATGGGTTAATCGTTGCTCCACACGATAGCCATAGGCCCGCACAGTAAGTGTTGCCTCGTCCTTGTTACTCCTTTTTTCTTCGGTCTTGAGAATGCAGGGTGTCACACAGTTGGCATGCTTGAAATGTTCTTCTCCCCAAAAGTTGGCTAGTGCCTCGTGTTCCCAGAACGAACTTCTGCGTAGCATGTCGTGTCCGTAGATATCATACAACGGGCGGACTTGTTGATACATCGGTATGCACAGCAGTGGAGCCAGACTGAAATAGATGGCCCGGAAATACTGAGCATTGATGGCATAGAAGTCATTTTTTGCCTTGTCATAATCAAAGTGGCGGTATTGCTCCGGATTGAAATCTAGGTTGAGTTCTTGCATATGGTTCGGTACAATCGTGTTGATCATGAGGTTTTTATCAAAGTCGAAATCATCTCCGTAACCCACTTCGTGGTCCTTGAGTAAATTCATCATGCTTTCTTGTGCCAGGGGAGTGAAGAGCAATGCATACTGTTGGTTGTTGTTGCGGTTGCTTGTATTGAAGGCCACTTCAAATTCCTCATTGCTCATCATAGCAAAATCCTGGTTGCTTAAGTTTCGGGCTTGTTTAATTAGTGAATGGCGTTTCCATTTGTACGATATTGTTCCCTCTTTGCCTGCCAATCCGCTTTGTTTGCGATAAAAGATTAGGTCGGGAGCTGCTGTGTTGCCATAGATGAGCCGGGTTTTTTCTGGATATTCGGGGTAGGGAGCCGTGACGGAAGCTGTGAGGGTTTCGGAATGCGATACTGTTTCGTATTTGCCATCAGCTCCTCTTTCGCGAGTAGTCCAATGAATTGTTTTCGATCCGACGTACGTTTTGCTTCCCATTTCCATCCTTCTTGTGCGGCAGATGATAAATGGGTTGCCATTAATCAGTCCTGAGTGCGAATAAATAACGGAACGTTCAGAATTGAAACTGTCGTCCCAGCCGTATGTCATTTTCAGGTCTGCTAGCCGTTGTGTGGTGAAATAGGGGTCGAATTCCAACTTCGGTACAGTTTGTGTCATCATACGGGTCAGTACATCCCAATCGTAAAGGCGGTTGAGCGGTGACATTTGTTCCCAAGCTTCATTTTGGAGTTTGTCTACTTTATTTTTTAAATCATCTCGTTTGTTTTTCAGTTTTTTTAGGCGGGGATAGACTACCGTCAGCAGAAAAAAGAAAGAAAACACTATGCCGATGCCTACCCACAGAAGGGTGCTTGAATCAAATTTCTCCTGTCCGAAGAACAGGATGAAAAGTCCCACTGCTATTGCTGTCCAAAGTAAGATGCGTAAGGCAGACCAGCAGTTGACGCTTGACTGTGCAGAAGTATATAACTCTTGTTGTGCATAGAGTTGACGGCAAGTGTTTTGATTGGCTTCGATGTCCACTTGGGCTTCCGTAGCCAAATCGGCGAAGGTCTTTTCTGCTACCTCTTTGAATCGGTCACGGAAGACGTTGATGTATTCTGATAGTGGATCGTATATATCCTTTGGCATGGTTACGTACGATTAAAAGAATTTGCTTCTTGCCATTTCGCGAGTTTCGGCAGAAGCGGTAAACGGAATACGGGTAGTGTATCCTTGGCGTGCAGCTACAATCATTTTGGTAGGCCAGTCAAAGATGTCTGTGTTCCATTGTGTCACGCGGCTGTTGTATACAGTTCGGGCAGCCGTGATTTCTCGTTGCAGGTAGCTGTTTTGTTGCATGGCATCTGCAATGGCATTGTGGGCTTTCAGTTCCGGATACGCTTCAACTTGAGGAAATAATCGTCCGAAAGCATTGTCAATTTGACGATTTACATCGCTTCTGTTGCCTGCATTGACACTACCGCCACGGAGAGCAGCTACCGATTTCATCACATCTTTGTCGAGTTCAACAGCACGGTCAACGATGCCCACTACGTTTTGCAGAATCTGCACACGCTGTTCCAGGAAGTTGTCAATGTTGGAGGCTTCTGCTTGAATGCGCTGTTCTAGCTGCTGGAAATAGTTGCGTGCTGATATTTTCATAAAAATGAAAATGAGACCGGGCAACATGCCACCCACACAGCCGGCAATACCTACCAGTAGTGGATTGGCTACTGTCGCTCCAAAAAGAGCCAGGTAAACCAGTACAAGCACGGGGATAGTTATCCATAGAGCGATTTCAAAAAGTGTAGAGCCGAAGCCTATCTTGACAGGCAACTGCCGGTCAATCACATGTACGTCACGGCCTGATTCATTGATAGGTCCTGTAACTTCATCCAAAAGATTTGCCATAGTGATAGTTGTTTTTAATTGTGACAATAATTAAATATAGAAAATTATCTGTTTTTTTGAATAATCATGCCTATTGTAATTAGGCGATGTGTTCATTATAATTTAGGGGCTAAAAATACGACATTATACATGATGCTCCAAATTTTATGGGGATTAGTTGGTGGAAGATCTTGATTTTAGGAAGGAAGTAGGGGATAAATGACATGCTCCCCCTATTCCTATGTTATCATAGTATTAAGGTGTGCTGCAAAACTTATGGCGGCAATTGTCGTATGTCAGTTCTCTATCAGTTTCGTAATCGAATGGTTTGTCTTCGAAAAAAGGCTGAAAAATGTGGAGTGTGTTTCATTCTTTATTGCTTTTTTGTAATTTTGTGCTGAAATGCGAGGCTAGTTGAAGAAGGCCGCGAGATATGATTTTGTAGAAAGGAAATATACTAGCTTGAAACGGCATTTAAGTGATAACGAAATAAAAAATAGAATAAACAACTGGGTGTTTTTTGCATAGAGTTGTATTATACGTGATATGTTAAAAAAAATTTTTTCTCTTTACTATGATTATGCAGCAGAATAAAACAATTTCTCCGCTTAAAAAGAAAAGTCCGATACGTTGGGTACCGACCGCTTATTTCGCAATGGGGCTTCCCTTTATTGCCATTAATTTAGTTTCCGCTTTTATGTTCAAGGATTTAGGTGTGTCTGATGCTCAGATTGCTTTTTGGACTTCCTTGATTATGATGCCGTGGACTTTAAAGTTTCTTTGGAGTCCGTTCCTCGAAATGTATCGCACCAAGAAGTTTTTTGTGTTGGTCACTGAGTTAATCACTGGTTTGTTGTTTGGAGTGGTGGCTTTCTCTCTATTTTTTGACTACTTTTTTGCTATCAGTATTTCTACGATGGCTATTATTGCTTTCAGTGGTGCTTCGCATGATATTGCTTGTGATGGTGTATATATGGACGAACTGGACAAGGCCGATCAGGCAAAATATATTGGAGTGCAGGGTGCCTTTTATAATATAGCCAAACTGGTCGCTAATGGTGGCCTGGTTGCTATGGCTGGGTTTCTGGCAGAGTCGTTTGGCGCTGTGGAAGGGGTTTCGATTGAGGCCAATAAAGGTGCCTATACATCGGCTTGGATGATTATTTTTGCCGTGATTGCTGCCATTATGGTGCTTATTGGCTTGTATCATATCAAGATCCTTCCTTCTTCGCAAGTGGCTTCCACCGAGAAGAAAACTGCATCGGAAGTGGGCCGCGAACTGGTGGCTGTGATTGGTAACTTCTTTACCAAGAAGCATATTTTCTATTATATCTGTTTCATCATTCTATATCGGCTGGCCGAAGGGTTCATTATGAAGATTGCTCCACTTTTTTTGCGTGCGTCTAGAGAAGTGGGCGGATTGGGACTGTCTTTGAAAGAAATCGGTACGTTGAATGGGGTATTTGGCTCTGCAGCCTTTGTCATCGGTTCGTTGCTTGCCGGTATCTACGTGTCACGCTACGGATTGAAAAAGACACTTTTCACTCTTTGCTGTGTGTTTAACTTGCCGTTTGTGGCTTATACATTCCTTGCCGTGATGCAACCTGACAACTTATACTTGATTGGTATTTGTATCACGATGGAGTATTTTGGTTATGGATTCGGTTTTGTGGGGCTGACACTCTTTATGATGCAGCAGATTGCCCCGGGTAAGCATCAGATGTCACACTATGCGTTTGCATCGGGCATCATGAATCTGGGTGTGATGCTACCTGGTATGGTGAGTGGCTATTTCAGTGACCTGCTGGGTTATCGCAGTTTCTTCATTTATGTGTTGATAGCTACGATTCCAGCATTCCTGATTACTTACTTCATACCTTTTACTTACGATGATACTAAAACTAATAATAACTAATTTTGATTATGAACAAGATTCAAATTCCTTGGGAAGAACGTCCGGCAGGTTGTACGGATGTTATGTGGCGTTATTCACAAAATCCGGTTATCGGACGTTATGACATTCCTTCATCTAACAGTATCTTCAACAGTGCTGTAGTGCCTTTCGGCGATGGCTTTGCTGGAGTGTTTCGTTGCGACAACAAGGCTGTGCAGATGAATATCTTTGCTGGTTTCAGTAAGGATGGTATTCATTGGAATATCAATCACGAACCGATTCAGTTTAAAGCTGGTAACACAGAAATGATTGAGTCGGAATATAAATATGATCCACGTGTGACTTGGATTGAAGATCGTTATTGGATTACTTGGTGTAATGGTTATCACGGACCTACAATTGGTATTGCTTATACATTTGATTTTAAGGAATTCTTTCAATGTGAGAATGCATTCCTTCCGTTCAATCGCAACGGAGTGCTTTTCCCGCAGAAGATTGATGGCAAGTATGCTATGTTGAGCCGTCCGAGCGACAATGGTCATACTCCGTTTGGTGATATCTATATCAGCTATAGCCCGGATATGAAGTATTGGGGTGAGCATCGCTGTGTGATGAAAGTAACTCCGTTTCCCGAAAGTGCATGGCAGTGTACTAAGATCGGTGCCGGTTCGGTTCCTTTTCTCACCGATGAAGGCTGGCTGCTGTTCTATCACGGTGTGATTACGACTTGCAACGGCTTCCGTTATGCAATGGGAGCGGCTATTTTAGACAAGGATCATCCGGATAAGGTGCTTTACCGTACACGTGAATACTTGCTGGGTCCGGCTGCCCCGTATGAACTGCAGGGTGATGTGCCCAACGTAGTGTTCCCTTGTGCAGCATTGCAGGACGGCGAACGTGTTGCGGTGTACTATGGCGCTGCTGACACAGTGGTAGGTATGGCTTTTGGTTATATCAAAGAAATTGTTGAATTCACGAAGAAAACAAGCATTATTTAATAGAGTATGAAACGTTTGTTGTTGTCTTATATACTGGCTTTTGCCCTGCTTCCTGTCTTTGCAGGAGGGGGCAAAAGTATGTCTAAGGACAAACGTCTACCGGTGGATTATGTTAATCCTTTTGTAGGAACAACCAACTTTGGAACGACACATCCTGGTGCTATTTGTCCCAACGGGATGATGTCGGTGGTTCCATTTAACGTAATGGGGTCGGCAGACAATACGTATGACAAGGATTCGCGCTGGTGGTCTACTTCTTATGAGTATACCAACTGCTTTTTTACAGGCTATGCGCATGTGAATTTGAGTGGAGTGGGGTGTCCTGAACTGGGCTCTTTGTTGCTGATGCCTACAACAGGTGAACTGAAAGTGGATTATAAGGAATATGGTAGTAAATATACGGATGAACAGGCTACTCCGGGCTATTATTCTAACTTCTTGACGAAGTATAAGGTAAAGACGGAGGTGACTGCTACATCACGTACGGGAGTGGCCCGTTTTACGTTTCCAAAAGGGAAGAGTCATATCCTGCTTAATTTGGGAGAAGGATTAACCAACGAAAGTGGTGCGATGCTTCGCCGGGTGAGCGATACGGAAGTGGAAGGTATGAAACTTCTGGGTACATTCTGTTACAATCCGCAGGCAGTGTTTCCTATTTATTTTGTGATGCGGGTGAAGAAAGTGCCTGTGTCTACCGGCTATTGGAAGAAACAGCGTTCGATGGCAGGGGTAGAGGCTCAATGGGATCCTGATCAGGGTAAGTATAAACTGTATACTCGTTATAATAAAGAAATTGCCGGTGATGATATTGGCGTTTATTTTTCTTTTGATACAGAGGAAGGAGAGCAGGTGGAAGTGCAGATGGGGGTTTCTTTTGTCAGCATGGAAAATGCACGCTTGAATCTTGAGAGTGAGCAGAAAGGTAAGGATTTCGAACAGATTCTGTCGGATGCACGAACGAAGTGGAATAACGACTTGTCACGTATTACCGTAGAGGGTGGTACGGAAGCTCAGAAAGAAGTATTCTATACGGCCTTGTATCATTTGCTGATTCATCCGAATATCTTACAGGATGTAAATGGCCAATATCCGTCAATGGAAGGTGATCGTATTCTGACTACGAAGGGCGATCGCTATACCGTGTTTTCGCTTTGGGATACGTACCGTAATGTGCATCAACTGCTTACATTGGTATATCCCGAACGTCAAATAGAAATGGTACGTACCATGTTGGATATGTATCGCGAACATGGATGGTTGCCGAAATGGGAATTGTATGGCCGTGAAACACTGACCATGGAGGGAGATCCGAGTATTCCGGTGATTGTTGATACCTGGATGAAGGGCTTGCGTGATTTTGACGTGGATTTGGCTTACCAAGCTATGTATAAATCGGCTACATTGCCTAGTGCCCAGAATTTGATGCGTCCAGACAATGACGATTATATGACCAAGGGATATGTTCCTTTGCGGGAGCAGTATGACAACTCGGTATCGCATGCGCTGGAGTATTATATTGCCGACTATGCGCTTTCTCGTTTTGCTGCAGCTTTGGGCAAGAAAGATGATGCTGCATTGTTCCACAAGCGCTCAATGGGTTACCGTAATTATTATTGCAAGGAGTTTGGCACACTTCGTCCGATACTCCCCGACGGAAAATTCTATGGTCCGTTCAATCCGAAGCAAGGTGAGAACTTTGAACCGTGCCCTGGCTTCCATGAAGGAAATGCCTGGAACTACACGTTCTATGTGCCTCATGATGTGAAGGGATTGGCGCATCTGATGGGAGGTAAGAAGCCTTTTGTGGATAAGCTTCAGATGATTTTTGATGAAGGACTGTATGATCCGGCTAACGAGCCCGATATCGCTTATCCGTATTTGTTTTCTTATTTCAAGGGTGAAGAATGGCGTACGCAAAAAGAAACGCAATTTCTGTTAGATAAATATTTCACTACGAAGCCGAATGGTATTCCGGGTAACGATGACACGGGGACAATGTCGTCTTGGGCTATTTTTAACATGATTGGCTTTTATCCCGACTGTCCGGGAGTGCCTGAATATACGCTGACGACTCCGGTGTTTGATAAGGTAACGATTCAACTGAATCCGAAGTTTTACAAGGAAAAGGAACTGGTGATTGAAACGAACCGCACGCAGGAGGGTACTATGTATATCGAGCATATGACGCTGAATGGAAAGAAATTTAATAAGTTCCGTATTACGCATGATGAACTGGTACATGGAAAGCGGCTCGTTTTTGATTTAAAGAAATAAGCGTATGGCTCACACGTTCAGTGTTTCATAGGTATCGTTTGGGGGTAAAAAGGCTGTCGGGAATTTACTTTCCCGACAGTTTTTTTATGCTTTTTCTTTTTCTTTTCTGCCACTTGTATTAGCAGTTATTTCTATTTGTTGTTGCTTTTGGATTGAGTTTTATCCATTGGGTGAGAGGGATCGTTTGAAAGAACGTTCGATTGTCGTTTGTGTCCCTTTCCTGATTTCTTTCCGAATTTTTTTGCCTTTAGCCAGGCCGCTTTTCGTGCTTCGTATGCCTCTCGTTGCTTTTCCAAATAATTGTCTGCCATGATAGATTATGTTAGAGAATTTAGTAGATTGAGTTGTTCAGATAAAGTTTTAGTCCATTCCTTGCCATTTTCTGGCTGGAAGGTAGCAAAGCCTAATTTACGTCCGATTTCGATATTGGAAGCCCCATCGTCCACAAACAAAGTTTCAGCAGGAGTTATCCCGCTGTCTTTTACCATGAAATCGAAAATTTCCCGGGCAGGTTTGGTGTAGCCGATTTCATACGACAGATACAACTTGTCGCAATAGTCGGTCACTGGCTTCTTCAGCGGGGTAAAGTCGGCACTGCAAGCCCAGGACATGATAAACGGATTGGTGTTGCTCAGCACATAGATACGGTAGTTCTTGTGTAGTTCAGTCAGATAAGCCAGTTGGTTGAGGTTGACTTCTGTAAAAAATCCCAGCCAGGCTTGTTGAGTTTCCTTCCATGTCAACTTCCGACCACACAAACTGCTCAGTTCTTTGCAAAAACTCTCGTCAGATAATCTGCCTTCTTCCAATTCTTGAAAGATGCCGGTCTGATGATATTTGTCCAGCCGAGAGTCGGCATCAGCTAGTCCTAACCGCATGAAAGCATTTACCGCGCGGTCGCGGCAAATACTTGCTATAACTCCTCCGAAATCAAATACTATATTTTGAATCATACTAGCTTATCCTTTCATGAATAAAGTTGTTCTCCATGTTTTCCATGCATACAGCATGACGACAACAAATGAAAGCAGCGGAACGATAAAGGAGAGTGACATGGTGCTTTGGTCGGCTACATATCCCATTAGTAAAGGTCCTACTGCTCCACCGATGGGCGACATCATCAAATAGGACGATGCACGCTTTGTGTGGTTGCCCAATCCGCGGAGGGAAAGTGCAAAGATGGTGGGGAACATGATGGCTTCGAAAGCATAACCCAGGAAAAGTGCGATGAGCGATACAATGCCCAAATCAAGTACTATCAGGCTACAGGTGATGACTGTGCCTATTGCGCAAAATAGCAATACTTTTTCGGCTTTGATCTTACGCATAATCCAGCTGCCAGCAAAACGTCCGCACATGAAAAGACCGAGTCCGCCGAAAGAAAGTATCACGGAGGCATCGCGGGCATTCATCCATCCATCGTCAACTACATAGTTGATAAAGAAACTGTTGATGGAGATTTCGGCTATTTCATAGCAAAATAGAGCAATGATGCCGAAGATAAAAAGCTTGTGCGTCCATAGTCCTTTAGGATGCCCTTCTGTATCTTTTTCTTCTTCGTGTACAATTTCCGGTAGCCGGACGCGCGAGAAGATGAAAGCTACTGTCAAAACTACGATGCCCATCAGTGTGTAAGGCAGCGAAATGTTGGCATCGCCATCTTCTGAGAAAAGCAGGAGTCCGCCAATCAATGGGCCACAAATACACCCTAATCCGTTGAACGACTGCGCCAAGTTTAAGCGGCTTGCCGCTGTTTCTCTGTCTCCCAATTCGGTCATATATGGGTTGGCAGCTGTTTCCAAAAACACCAATCCGCAGGCTATTACAAAGAGTGAGAATAAAAAGAAATGGAAAGACATCCAGTATTCACCGGGAATGAAAAGCAAAGATCCGATACCATATAATACTAAGCCGAATACAACTCCTTTCCGGTAGCCGTACTTGCTGATGAATAAACCGGCTGGAATAGCCATGATAAAATAGCCTAGATAAAACATAACCTGCACCCATGCGGAATGGGCGCGGCTGATATCCAATACGTCTTGAAAGTGCTTATTAAGCACATCTAAAATGGCGTGTGCAAATCCCCATAAGAAGAAGAGGGATGTGACCAATATAAAAGGAAGTTGATATTCCTTTTTTACCAATTTCTGCATCATGATGTTTGATAAATAAAGTTTTTTTTTGTTTTTTAAAAATGCAAAGATAGGTAAAAAGGAGAGAATAAGGGTTCTAAGAGGGTTGCTTTTATAAAAAAAATAGCTCCCCTTAGTCGTCCGCTGACGAGGGAGCTATCAACACAAAAACTAAACTAGACTTAACTAAACTATTCTATT
>AMCI01007198.1_pt1 | contig 23331 bp, 20 predicted proteins | sample 419838 | NCBI WGS metagenome assembly AMCI01 (sample SAMN01090643, study PRJNA158313) | gut metagenome
TGAAAAAGTTTATCAAGGGGTTCCGGTTCACCCCCGACAATTATCCGGAAGCTATCGAAGAGAAAATTCAAAAACTCAGAAAACAAGGATACAAACTGCCTCCCCGTAAAGTGCTGCGCACGCCCGAACAACTGGAGGGCATTCGCGAGAGTGCCAAAATCAATACGGCCCTACTCGACTACCTGTCGGGTGAAATCCACGAAGGAATGTCTACGGAGGAAATTGACAAGATGGTGTATGATTTTACCAAGTCCCATGGTGCCATCCCGGCACCGCTCAACTATGAGGGTTTTCCCAAAAGTGTGTGTACCAGCATCAATGATGTGGTATGTCACGGCATTCCCAGCAAGCATGAAATCCTGAAAAGCGGAGACATTATCAATGTGGACGTATCTACTATCTACAAGGGGTATTTCTCCGATGCTTCGCGCATGTTCATGATTGGTGAGGTGGCACCTGCCATACAGCGGCTGGTGCAGGTCACCAAAGAATGTCTAGAAATAGGCATCGCAGCGGCTCAGCCCTGGAAACAACTAGGAGATGTGGGTGCTGCCATTCAAGAGCATGCCGAGAAGAACGAATTCAGCGTGGTGCGCGACCTCTGCGGACACGGGGTGGGCTTGAAATTTCATGAAACGCCGAATGTAGAACACTTCGGCCGCCGGGATACAGGCATGGTCATTGTACCTGGCATGACGTTCACCATCGAACCGATGATCAACATGGGACGCTATGACGTGTTCGTGGATGAGACCGACGATTGGACGGTGTTCACCGACGACGGACTTCCTTCTGCCCAGTGGGAGAACATGATTCTCATCACCGAAACCGGCAACGAGATCCTGACCTATTAAGCCGCTTCAACGGCACCGAACGTAAATCCAAAAGATTAATGGAACTAATTTTATTGATACTCACCACGGTTCTCACGCTGGCAGTCTTAGTGGCTGTACTGATGAAAGGACAGGGCCAGCAGGCACAAAGGCTACAGCAGGAACAACTGCAGCAGCAGTTACAATCACAAAGCGAACAGATGCAGCAGACGCTCCGCCTGCAGATGCAGGAAAACCGGGAAGAACTGAACCGCAGTATCCGTGAGCTCCGCATAGAGATGACACACTACATCCATCAGCAGATGCTGCAACTGCAAGATACACTCCACAAAAACATGATGGCGGGGGCTGAACTCCAGCGCCAACGGTTTGACACCTTGGCCCGCCAGCAAGATCAGTTGGTGAAAAGCACCGAGAAGCGACTCGACGACATGCGGATGATGGTGGAAGAGAAATTGCAAAAGACACTCAACGAACGTATCGGACAGTCGTTTGAAATGGTACGCACGCAGTTGGAGAATGTACAGAAAGGACTCGGAGAGATGAAGTCGCTCGCTCAGGATGTGGGCGGACTGAAGAAGGTGCTAAGCAATGTGAAGATGCGGGGTACCTTCGGAGAGGTGCAGCTCGGGGCATTACTGGAGCAGATGCTCAGTCCGGAACAGTATGACACCAACGTGAAGACAAAAAAAAGCAGCACAGAATTTGTAGAGTTTGCCATCAAGCTACCGGGCAAGGATGCGGATGGCAGCACGGTATACCTACCCGTTGATGCGAAATTTCCCAAGGACGTGTATGAACAGTATGTAGATGCCTGCGAAACGGGTGATGTAGCCCTCATGGAGTCCACGGGCAAACAACTGGAAAGCACACTGAAAAAAATGGCGAAAGACATCCACGACAAGTACATAGACCCACCGTTCACCACCGACTTTGCCATTCTCTTCTTGCCGTTCGAAAGCATTTATGCCGAAGTGATTCGCCGCACCCAACTGGTGGAGATGCTGCAAAAGGAATACAAAATTGTAGTGACGGGTCCCACTACTCTAGGAGCCATCCTAAACAGTCTGCAAATGGGCTTCCGCACACTAGCCATACAAAAGCGTACCAGCGAGGTATGGACCGTACTCGGAGCGGTGAAGACAGAATTCAGCAAGTTTGGCGGACTTCTACAAAAGGTGCAGAAGAACTTGCAGAATGCGGGCGACCAACTCGAAGAGGTAATAGGTAAACGCACCCGTGCTATCGAAAGGAAACTGCGCCAGGTGGAGAAGTTGCCGCAAGAAGAGAGCCAGAACATACTCTCGCTGGAGGAAATCTTCGACGATGATGAAGATAACTAGACCAACAACCACCTCCCTGGCAGCATGGAAATGGAGCAAAAGGAGGAAACCGAATCAACCGTTTATATTTTTCTACGGAACGAGTTCTGTCAATCTTTCTGCAACGATTGAGCCTGGTGCTCACAACGTAGCACGCGGCTCAGCACAAGGTAGCCTAAGAATCCAGAAAGGATAGAACCGGACAGCACACCCAGTTTTGCCTGATTAAGGAAGACAGGAAAATCAGTTCCAAAAGATAGATTGGCTATGAAAAGCGACACCGTAAAACCGATACCGCCCAACAGAGCAATACCCGACAAATTGGCCCAGGTCATCCCCTGCGGCATCGGCGAAATGTGCAACCAGATAGCCAGCCAGGTGAAAAAATATATACCAACAAACTTACCCGCTACGAGTCCCACACCCACGGCCAAACTCACACTGCCAATCAGTTCCCCCCCGCCACTGAACACTACACCGGCATTCACAAAAGCAAAGAGCGGCAGAATCACGAAATGAACAAAACCTTTCAGACTGTCCTCCATCGACTGCAGCGGACTGATAACGTGGTCGGAAGCCGACTCCAGTTCTTTCAGTTTAGCAATCTGACTGTTGGTGAGCACAATGCTCTCCTTGTCCATCATCGGAAACTCAGAGATTGCCATACGGATGCACTCGATATATTTACCCACATCCATCCGGGGCTTCGCCGGAATCACGAAAGCTAAAATCACTCCCGAAATGGTGCTGTGAATACCCGACTGTAGGAAAAGATACCAAATAATCACACCAAAGATAAAAAAGAACAACTTGCTGGTGGCTCCCCATCGGCCGAAAAAGTACAAGACAGCATAAAGCACGGCCGCTACCACCAGGTAGCCGGGAAAGACATGCGAACTGTAGAACAAGGCGATCACCAGAATTCCGCCAATATCATCCACCACGGCAAAAGCGGTAAGAAAGACCTTCAGACTTAACGGCACCCGATTACCTAGCAAACTCAGCGCCCCCAGCGAAAAGGCAATATCCGTAGCCATCGGAATCGCCACCCCCTGCCCGCCGTCTTCACCCGGCCGGCAGAACAACATATAAATCAAGACTGGTAGCAGCATACCTCCGCAAGCAGCGACGAAGGGTAGCGAAGCCTTCCGAAACGACGACAACTCGCCCACCAACACCTCACGCTTGATTTCCAGTCCCACCATCACAAAGAAAAGCGTCATCAAACCATCGTTGATAAACTCAATCATTCGCAGGTCGCGTCCACCATGAGAAAATAAGTTGAAATCGCCGATCCGTAGATGCAGTTCGTGCGTAAGGAATTCCTGATAGGCCGGAGCCCACGAAGAGTTGGCAATGACAGCAGCCAGAATAGCAGCTACAAAAAGAAAAATACTCGCCGCAATGTTGGGCGAGAGGGTACATTTCAGTAGTTTGTGAACCATATCAAATGTGTTGTTTTGTTATGCGATTAGACAAGCGAAAATAATGTTTTCTTTCTGTTAAATTAAACTCCGCCTTAAAAAAAACTAACCGCAGACACATCGGGAGAAAATTCGCCCCTCTTAAGCCTGCGGAAGTAGATCAGTCAAGTTTCAGCACAGCGAGGAATGCCTTTTGCGGCACTTCCACGTTACCAATCTGTTTCATGCGCTTCTTGCCTCGTTTCTGTTTTTCGAGCAGTTTACGCTTACGACTCACGTCACCACCGTAACATTTCGCCGTCACATCTTTACGAACCGCCTTAATCGTCTCGCGGGCAATAATTTTCGCCCCAATTGCCGCCTGAATGGCAATATCAAACTGCTGGCGCGGTATCAACTCCTTCAGTTTCTCACACATCCGCCGACCCATGTCATACGCATTGTCAAAGTGCGTCAGTGTCGAAAGCGCATCCACCGGCTCGCCGTTGAGCAAAATATCCAGTTTCACCAGTTTCGACGTACAGAACCCATTGGGGTGATAGTCAAACGATGCATACCCTTTGGAGATACTCTTCAATTTGTCATAGAAATCAATCACGATTTCACCCAGCGGCATGTTGTAGTACAGTTCCACGCGGTTGCCCGAGATATACTCCTGTTTCAGCAATTCCCCACGCTTTCCCAGACACAGCGTCATGATTGGGCCGATATAATCGGTTGCTGTGATGATAGAAGCCTTGATATACGGCTCCTCAATATGGTCAATGAGCGTCGGATCAGGCATTCCACTAGGGTTGTGCACTTCCTTCATTCCCCCCTGCTTATCATATATACGATACGACACATTGGGCACCGTCGTAATCACATTCATGTCAAACTCGCGATCGAGACGCTCCTGCACAATCTCCATGTGGAGCAGCCCCAGGAATCCACAACGGAATCCGAAGCCCAGTGCCAGCGACGATTCCGGCTGGAACGTTAACGACGCGTCATTCAACTGCAACTTTTCCAGCGAAGCACGCAAATCCTCAAAATCTTCCGCCTCGATGGGATACACACCAGCAAACACCATTGGCTTCACCTCCTCAAATCCAGCAATTGCCTTGTCACACGGACGTGCAATATGGGTAATCGTATCGCCCACTTTCACCTCACGCGACGTCTTGATGCCCGAGATAATATAGCCCACGTCACCCGTACGTAACTCATTGCGCGGCACCATATCCATCTTCAACACCCCGATTTCATCGGCATCATACTCCTTGCCGGTATTGAAAAACTTTACCTTGTCGCCCTTACGGATTACCCCGTTCTCAATCTTGAAATACGCAATAATTCCACGGAACGAATTGAATACCGAGTCAAAGATCAGCGCCTGCAGTGGTGCCTCCTCATCCCCTACCGGATGCGGCACCCGTTCCACCACAGCTGCCAGGATTTCGTCCACACCCATACCCGTCTTTCCCGACGCACGGATAATCTCTTCACGTTTGCATCCCAGCAGTTCTACGATTTCGTCTTCCACCTCTTCCGGTTTGGCACTAGCCATGTCACACTTATTAATCACCGGAATAATCTCCAAATCATGTTCAATCGCCATGTACAAATTGGAAATCGTCTGTGCCTGCACCCCTTGCGATGCATCCACAATCAACAATGCTCCTTCACAGGCAGCAATCGAACGCGACACCTCATATGAGAAGTCCACGTGTCCAGGAGTATCAATCAGATTTAGGATATACTTCTCCCCCTGATACACATACTCCATCTGAATAGCATGACTTTTGATGGTAATGCCCCTCTCCTTCTCGAGATCCATATTGTCAAGCATTTGCCCCTCTGTCACTTGAATCGTGTTAGTAAACTCCAGCAGACGGTCGGCCAAAGTCGACTTTCCGTGATCGATATGAGCAATAATGCAGAAATTGCGTATATTCTTCATTCGGATACTAATTTGTTAATCTTTTTTTTGGATGCTTCTCCAGGTATTCCACCCAGATGCGCGCCGCCTCTTCCACCATCTTGACACACGGGCGCTTGCTATAATACTGAGCCGTACGTTCTTCGGGCACCGATGTAACAAAGTCGTGCTTCTTCAGTCCCAGCAACTCGCCGCAAATCAGCGAACCGTTCCGCTTCTTAAACTCCGTAGCCAATTCCTGCACCAACGCATAATTGGCCGCCTTACCGGCGCGGTCAGTAGCCTCCGTAGCCCCCGTCTCCAAGCCAGCCACTAAAAACAGACCGCAAGCTGCGCCACACGTCTCCCTCATCCGACCGATACCTCCACCAAACGAAGCCGCCATGCGCAACGCCTGTTCCGGCGTAAACCCATACAAATCCGCAAAAGCAGCCACTACGGATTGCGAACAGTTATACCCACTCTTAAACAGTTCTACTGCTTTCTGTACTCTATCTTCCATTTTCAATAACCCATTTCGTGTAATGCCTGACACAACTGGTCGGGACAGGAAGTCGGTCGGCAACCGCAACGCACCCCTTCCAGTTTTGCCAGCACATCATTCACCTTCATTCCTTTCACCAGTCGGGAAATACCCTGCAGATTACCATTGCATCCACCCCAAAAAGCCACATCCTGCAGCACGCCATCCTCTACTTTCAGTTGAATATGCGAACTGCAGGTACCTTGCGTTTTATATGTATATTCCATTACCAGCCAACTAATCTTCCGATACTTACTCTTCAGTTTCCGGCTTCATATTAGTATACACAGTCTGAACATCATCAAACTCTTCCAAACGTTCCACCATCTTATCCAGCGTTTCACGCTGTTCGGCAGAAACCTCCTTCAAGTCGTTCGGGATGTAAGTAAAGTCACCGCCCACATCTTCGAAACCACATTCTTCGAGGTGCTTCTGAATAGCCGCATAGCTTTTTGGGTCACCGTAAATCGTGATTGTACCTTCTTCCTCGTCTTCATCATACTCATCTTCTACATCATAGTCAATCAGGTCGAGAATCAGTTCCTCCATATCCAGCCCTTCTCTCTTCTTGAAAGTAAACACACACTTATGGTCAAACAAGAAAGCCAGTGAACCCATCGTACCAAGGTTACCGCCAAACTTATTAAAAACCGAGCGCACATCAGCCACCGTACGGGTGGGGTTATCAGTTAGCGTATCCACAAACACAGCCACACCGTGCGGACCGTATCCCTCATACGTCATACCCTTATAATCGCTTTGGTCTTTGCCCAATGCATTCTTAATGGCACGTTCGATGTTATCCTTCGGCATGTTTTCACGCTTACAAGTAGCTATAACCGAACGCAGTGCCGGGTTGTTTTCCGGTTCTGGACCGCCCGCCTTCACAGCAATAACAATTTGTTTACCTAGTCTAGTAAATGTTTTAGCCATGTGACCCCATCTTTTCAGTTTGGTAGCCTTTCTATATTCAAATGCTCTTCCCATTGGTTGAAATATTTTATTTGTTTGATTCTACTTTTATATACACTATAATCGGCCGGATACACCACATGACGAAGCATCCGGTCACTGAGATTACCTGTTGCGCTTAACGCAGTTTAGCGCCCAGCTTATCCTGCAGATTCTTCACCAGTTTCGACATAATCTTATCAATCATCTTGTCGTTCAATGTCTGGTTCTCATCCTGCAGCAGGAAGCTCACGGCATACGATTTTTTGCCGGCTTCTAGGTTCTTGCCCTCATACACATCAAACAGTTCCACCGCCTTCAGCAACTTCTTTTCCGTGTCGTAAGCAATCTTCTCGATATCGGCAAACTGTACCCCCTGGTCAAGAAGCAACGCCAAGTCGCGTTTCACGACAGGGAATTTGCAAATTTCCGTATAGTTCACCTTCACCAAACGAATAGCCTTCATCAGTTCCTTCCAGTTCAAGTCGGCATAATACACCTCGTTGTCAATATCGAAAGCCTTCAGCAACTTCTTGTGTACAACCCCAAACGAAGCCAGACGCTTGCCGCCACGCGTATTCACCGTCAACGCCGCTGCAAAAATATCATCAGTCAGATTACCCACCACCAGGTTATGCAGGCACAAGCCTAGACGCTTGAATATATTCTCCACATACGCCTTCAGTTCATACACAGAACAGTTTTCATCGGCATGCGCCCACGAGTTGGACATCATCTTGCCAGTGAGCCACAAGCCTAGGTGATAATCTTCCGAATACGGCGACAACACCATCTCACCGTTGTGCTTGTCGGAATCAAAATAATAGCAATTGCCGAACTCGAAGAACTTCAGGTCCGCATTCTTGCGGTTTGCATTGTGCGCGATACTCTCCAAACCGCCAAACAACAACGACTGACGCATACAATTCAAGTCCGCACTCAACGGGTTCAGCAACATCACCAATCGACTGGCCGGATACGTCTCCAAACCCTCATAATAAGCCGCACGAGTCAGCGAGTTGTTCAGAATCTCGTTGAAACCACAGCCCACCAGCTGCTCAGCCACTAGATTCTGCAACTTATTCGAACGGTCGCATTCACCCTTCGGCGTCAGGCTCGACTTCAGTGTCGTCGGAATTTCCACGTTGTTATATCCGTAGATACGCAACACATCCTCCACCACGTCACAGTCGCGCTGCACGTCCACCCGATACGGCGGCACCGACAACGTCAGCCCCTCCTCCGTCTCGTTTATTATCTTCATCTCCAAGCTGGTTACAATCCGTTTGATTGTTTCTGCCGGGATTTCTTTTCCTACCAGTGAATGAACCTTGTCATACGTCAAATTCACCACAAAATCAACCGGAGCCACCGTACACACCTCCTTAATATCCGAAGCAATCGTACCACCCGCCAGTTCCTTCACCATCAGAGCCGCCAGTTTCAGACAATACAACACCCCGTTCGGATCGATACCCCGTTCAAAGCGGAACGAAGCATCCGTATTCAAGCCGTGACGACGAGCCGTCTTGCGCACCCATGTAGGATGAAAATACGCACTCTCGATAAATACATCCGTAGTAGCCTCCGTAGCTCCTGAACCCAGGCCACCGAACACGCCAGCCATACACATCGGTTCCTCCGCATTGCAAATCATCAGATCGTGCTCGCTGAGTTTGCGTTCCACCTCATCCAGCGTCACAAACGGCGTACCTTCCGGCATTGTTTTCACAATCACCTCTCCCCCCTTAATCTGCGCAGCATCGAAACAGTGCAACGGCTGACCGAACGCATGCACGATATAATTGGTAATATCCACCACATTATTAATCGGACGCAAGCCTATCAGGCGCAACTTATTCTGCAACCATTCCGGACTCTGCTTCACGGTCACCCCTTTCACGGTCACCCCAGCATAATGCGGGCAAGCCTCCGTGTTTTCCACCTTTACCTCAATGTTTAGGTCGCGGTTGTCCACCACAAAAGCATCCACCGACGGGCGTTTCAACGAAGTCTTGTATCCGTTCTGCACTAGATACGCATACAAATCGCGTGCCACCCCGTAGTGAGAGCAGGCATCCGCCCGGTTGGGCGTGATATCCACTTCCAGCACATAGTCACTCTTGATATGGTAATAATCCTTAGCCAGCGTACCCGGTACCGCCTCTGCAGGCAACACAATAATACCATCGTGCGCTGTACCGATACCAATTTCATCCTCCGCACAAATCATGCCGAAAGATTCCACGCCCCGGATTTTCGATTTCTTAATCGTAAAACATTCCTCACCATCATACAGTTTTGTACCCAGGGTAGCCACCACCACCTTTTGTCCGGCAGCCACATTCGGCGCACCGCAGACAATCTGCACCGGCTCGCCCTCTCCCAAGTTCACTGTAGTAATGTGCAAATGGTCCGAATTGGGATGCTCCACGCAAATCAACACTTCACCAATCACCAAACCTTCCAGTCCACCCTTGATAGACTGCACTTCTACCACACCGCCTGTTTCCAAGCCAATCGAAGTCAACGCAGCCGCCGTTTCATCGGGCGTCAGGTTAAAGTCAACATACTCTTTCAGCCAGTTATAAGAGATATTCATATCATTCGTATTTTATATTTCTTTGTTTATTGTTTCTCAAAAAGATTTGCAAATTTAATAAGATTTTTCCGTAGACCGAAGAGGAATCATAAAAAAGTTGAGACAACGCTAGAAAGGCACCTTGTCATCTCCCTGCATCGGAGGCGCAAACGGATTGGCTGCTGAAGCCAATGTTCCGCCTCGGTTCACCTTCGAGTCTAGCATTCCCCCGTTCGGATCACCCGGCATCGGGATAATGAGATCATCCTCCGGATTCGAGAAACGCGTAAACTCGCCCTTAAAGCGCAGCAGCACATCCCCCACCGCACCGTTACGATGCTTCGCAATAATGATTTCAGCCATACCGCGCAAGTCGTTCCCCTTATCGTCCTGATAAATTTTATAATACTCCGGACGGTGAATAAAGCACACCAAATCGGCATCCTGCTCAATGGCGCCCGACTCACGGAGATCGCTCAATTGCGGACGCTTCCCGTCGATACCTTCACGGCTTTCCACTCCACGGTTCAACTGCGACAGCGCCACAATCGGAATGTTCAGTTCTTTCGCCAGTCCCTTGAGCGAACGCGAAATCGTACTCACCTCCTCCTGACGACTACCGAACGCCATACCGTTGGCATTCATCAACTGCAAGTAGTCGATGATGATAATTTTCACCCCATGCTCCCTCACCAGGCGTCGTGCCTTCGTACGCAACTCAAACACCGAAAGAGAAGGCGTGTCGTCCACATACAACGGCGCATCAATCAGACTCTTCAACTTATAGTCCAACTGCTGCCATTCATACCCTGCCAGCTGACCGCTCTTAATCTTCTCGCTCGGAATCTCACACACATTCGCAATGAGACGGTTCACCAACTGCAGGTTGCTCATTTCAAGCGAAAACAGCGCCACTGGGTTGCGGAAATCCACCGCAATGTTCTTCGCCATGGAAAGCACGAATGCCGTTTTACCCATCGCCGGACGCGCCGCGATGATAATTAAGTCCGAGTTCTGCCAGCCCGATGTCATCTTGTCAAGCTTCGTAAATCCACTCTCAAGGCCACTCAAACCATCGGTACGCGCCGCCGCAATCTGAATCTGCTTATATGCTGCATCAATCACTGGATTGATTTGCGTATAATCCTTCTTCATGTTCTGCTGCGAAATCTCAAACAACTTTCCCTCGGCCTCCTGCATCAGATCATCCACATCCAGCGTCTCATCAAACGCCTTACTCTGGATGTTGCTCGTAAATGTAATCAACTCACGTGCCAACGCCTTCTGCGCAATAATCCGCGCATGATACTCGATGTGCGCCGACGATGCAACCTTACTGCTCAGTTGCGTGATATAAAACGGGCCACCCACTTCTTCGAGTTCGCCCCGTTTCTGCAACTGATCCTTCACCGTAAGGATATCCACCGGTTTCTGGCTCACCGCCAGGTCCGTGATGGCCGAATAAATCAGCTGATGCCGATGCTCATAAAACGACTCCGGACGCAGAATCTCACTCACCAGCGAATACGCATCCTTCTCAATCATCAAAGCACCCAGCACCGCCTCCTCTAACTCCGTCGCCTGCGGTTGAATCCGTCCGTAATCATTCACCAGCTGCACCTTGGCAGCCTTCGTATATCGGGTATTTCTTTTTGCTTCAGTCATTAATCCAATCTTCCGTTAAACACATACACATCCGGTCCCCACGTTCCTTCAGGCACTACTGCCTCCGGCGCAAACAAACCAAACACCGACGAACCCGAACCGCTCATCGAAGCATACACTGCACCCTGCCGGTAGAGTTCCTCCTTCACCTCCCCAATCAGCGGATGCTGCGGGAACACACTGGCCTCAAAATCATTCACCAGTACCCCCTTCCATTCACTTACCGGACGGGCAATCGCCTCTTTCACCGCCACCTCGGGCCGATGCGGGCAGATACGGGCAAACGCCTCGCGGGTAGACACAAAGACGGGGGGCTTCACTACCACAATCTGATACCCCTTCAGCGAAAGGTCTACCGGAGCAAACACATTACCGATACCCTCCGCATACACAGGACAGTTGCGGATAAAGAACGCACAATCTGCCCCCAGCCGGGTAGCCAGCACTTCCAGTTCGTCATCCGTCAACTTCAAGTTGAACAACCCGTTGAGCAACTTTAGCATATGAGCCGCATCCGACGACCCGCCTCCCAGACCGGCCCCTAGGGGAATCCCCTTCAGCAAGTCCACCGTGATAGGCGGCAAATGAAACTGCCGATCAAGCAGCGCATAGGCTTTCACCACCAGGTTATCTTCCGGCCGCCCGTCCACCGCAATGCCGTGAGCGCGGAAAGTCACCTTCTCCGCTGCCTCCGCATGTACATCCATCCGCAGTCCAGCCTCCAGAGAAGAAACACACACCTCCAAGGCATCCATCCATTTTACCGGATAGAACACCGTCTCCAGGTTGTGATAGCCATCTAGACGCTTCTCCGTAATAGAGAGTCCCAAATTAATCTTACAGTTAGCTCCTATAATCATCGTGTATAACCAAACTAAAAACAACCGGCAAGCTTCTCCTTACCAGGCATACATACATGAGAATACAAAGATAATGATTTTCTAAAAAACGGCACCATTTTTAATGGTAAATCGAGTAGGAGGTAAATACTAATCATAGGTATTCGTCTCCTACTTTCATATTTACCAACCTCTCACACCACCATATGTGCCGTTCGACATACGGCGTGGATACCATTCGAGATAACTATCCAACATAGTAACTTATATCCCGCTCTTTTAAGTTTGTCGTTAGACATTGCTGATGTCACAAGCCTGCTGTCTGCCACTCGCCAATAACCAAGACAGGTATTCCCCCATTGATAGGCTTGCCAATCCAGCACACCACATCGCTTGAGGTTGGCTATTTTCGTCTTCGAATTCTTCCAAGCCTTCCATATACACATGCGTATTCGCCTGCGTAGCCACTCATCAGTTCTTTCTAGAAAAACCTTGTTTACTTTCAGATGAAGTTTCTCCTCGATAAATTGAGTGATGGTGGTTTTGACTCGCAAAGCCGCTCTCTTGGAGCGACAGAACATCCTTGCACCCATTAGATAATATGCATGCCGAGCATACCTAAAAACGGCATCTCGACTCGCGCCGAAATGCCGTCACAACACAAACACAAAATAAAACACGACAAAACTACTTAGCAATAGCTGGCATCACCCGAAGGCAAACTCGTTCAAGCCGCTGCTCACACAGCAACCCGACACTCCAAACCATTGCCTAAGAAGGTTCCTCAACACACGTAAGGAAACCTATGTTTATTATCTTCATTCCAAATTAATAACGTGATTCAACAAGAATCACCACCGGCTTATTGAATACCTCTTTCACGAAGCTTCAACTGCCAGTTCCAAGCAGAACGCAACGTATCTTCCAACGTTTCCATAGCCTTCCAGCCCAGTTCCTCATTGGCAAAATCCGGATTCGCCCACACCTTTTCAATATCACCAGCACGACGTCCCACAATCTGATAATTCAATTTCACGCCGGTAGCCTCCTCAAAACTCTTAATCAGTTCCAACACAGACACACCATTACCAGTACCAATGTTGAACACTTCCACGCTCTCCTTCTGTTTCTTTTCCAGAATACGGGCAATCGCAATCACATGCGCTTTCGCCAAGTCCACCACATTAATAAAGTCGCGGATACAAGAACCGTCGGGTGTATCATAGTCATCGCCAAACACGCTCAGTTTTTCACGGATACCAATTGCTGTCTGAGTGAGGTAAGGCACCAGATTTTGAGGAACGCCGTTGGGCAATTCACCCAGCAATGCAGAAGGATGCGCACCAATCGGATTGAAATAGCGCAACATAATGGCATTAATAGGAGCACCTGAAGCCACCGTGTCACGAATGATTTCCTCGTTAATCTGCTTCGTGTTACCATAAGGAGATTCAGCCTTCTTAATCGGAGCCTTTTCCGTTACCGGCAAGTTTTCTGGATCCGGCTGACCATACACGGTACAAGAAGAAGAGAATACGATACCTTCCACACCATGCTTCGGCATCAGTTCAAGCAAGTTAATGAGCGACACTAAGTTGTTCCGATAATATTTCAGCGGTTTTTCCACCGACTCACCCACCGCCTTACTGGCAGCAAAGTGAATAATGGCCTTGATACCTTTGTATTTCGTGAACAATGCATCCAACCCCTCAAAATCGAGACAGTCCAACTTTTCGAATACCGGACGGATGCCAGATACCTTTTCTATATTGTCTACAACATCAGCGTTCGAATTAGACAGATTATCAATGATAATCACTTCATATCCACTGTTTTGAAGTTCCACTACGGTATGAGAACCGATATATCCGGTTCCGCCCGTTACTAAAATTCTTTTTTTCATATTCTTATTAAATGGTTAGTTTCGGTTTTCCAAATCTTGGAATTACAAAAATAAAAAATAAAAACGAAAAAAACACCTTTTTCCTCATTTTTCTGACAACTAAATTTATAAATGCAGTCAGGGGTGCCGAATCCTCACCGACACCCCTGACTTTATCACAGAAGTAAAAAGAAACCACAAGGTGATTTCCATCCGTCTCCATTCATTACACTACACCCGAAAAGCCCATAAATGCCATGGCCAGCAATCCGGCAGTAATCAGCGCAATCGGAGTACCCTGCATCCCCTTCGGGATATTCACCAGACTCATCTGTTCGCGCAAACCGGCAAACAGCACCAACGCCAAGCCGAAACCAAGAGCCGTAGAAAATGCATACACTACACCGGTGAGCAAGTCATACTCCTTCTGGATAACAAGGATAGCTACACCGAGGATGCAACAATTGGTTGTAATCAGCGGAAGAAACACACCCAGTGCCTGATACAAGGCCGGCGAAACCTTCTTGAGAATAATTTCCACCATCTGCACCAGTCCGGCAATCACCAGGATAAACGTAATGGTCTGCAGATAACCCAGTGAGAACACATCCAGCACAAACTTCTGAATCAGGAACGTCACGATAGTAGCAATCGTCAGCACAAAAGCCACCGCCGCACTCATACCCAATGCCGTTTCCACCTTCTTGGACACACCCAGGAACGGACAGATACCCAAGAACTGCGACAACACGATGTTGTTGACAAAGATTGCCGAGATAAAAATCAATATATATTCCATATTCTTTCTTAATTAATTGAATTAGGCTTTCTTCAAGCTATTAATCAAAGCAATGAGGTATCCCAGCGCGATGAAAGCACCCGGAGCGAGCACAAACACCAACATACCATATTCCTCAGGCAAAATAGCCATATCGAAAATTTTGCCAGTGCCCAGAAACTCACGCACAGCGCCGAGCAGCGTCAGCGCCATGGTAAATCCCAAACCCATCCCCATACCGTCGAACATAGACGCCAGCGGATTGTTCTTGGCAGCGAAAGCCTCCGCACGGCCCAGCACAATACAGTTGACCACAATCAGCGGAATAAACAAACCCAGCGTGGCATACAAATCAGGCTCATATGCCTGCATCACCATCTGCAGGAGTGTCACGAACGAGGCAATCACCACAATAAACGACGGGATGCGCACCATATCCGGAATCAAGTTCTTAATCAGAGAAATCACCACGTTGGAGCAGATTAGCACAAACATCGTGGCCAAGCCCATGCCCATACCGTTGATGGCAGAAGAAGTCGTACCCAATGTAGGACACATACCCAGCAGGAGCACAAACGTAGGATTCTCTTTGATAATCCCGTTCATCAATACTTTCAAATTATTCATATCTTCGTCTCCTTTCTAAATTATTCACCTTTCTTATCGGTGAGTTCAACCTTAACTGTAGCACCCGAAGCCGCATTCACCTGCTTACCATCCGATTTATATGCCTTGTAGGCCGCATTCACCGCATTTAGAAACGCCCGTGAAGTAATGGTAGAAGCCGTGATGGCATCCACCTGACCCCCATCCTTGCTCACCTTCAGTTCGCCTTCACCCGGGTTCATGCCTAATATCGACTTCTTACTCTCCTCATGCTTCACTGCCTTTTCACCCTTAGTCAGGTCATAAGCGCCAAACCACTTGTCCGCCTTCGATCCCAGACCCGGTGTTTCACTGTGAGCCAGCAGAGAGTAATTATAAATATTACCTTCCGCATCAAAGCCCACCAGCACCTTCAGTTCGCCTCCGAAGCCCATGGAAGTAGCCTGCACAGCAGTGCCTACCCACTTCTCGCCGTTCATCGCCGGATACAAGATAAAGTCCACCTTCTTCTTGCCGTCCTTCTCGCTGAACACCGTATCCGATTTTTCCACCGGATTATCGGTAAATTCCGGAAGCACCTTTTTCAGCGCACTGTTGAGCGTCTTCATATTCGCATCCGCAATCGGTTGCTTCGTCAATTCATTCATATACGCCAGCAACGCCACAGACACCGCAGTGACCCCCGTGAGCACCAGCAACATATTCTTCAAAGATGATTCTAACTTTTTCATTTTTTCTTTGCTACCTCCCCAAAGCGTTTTGGTTTACAATAGGTGTTAATCAGCGGAGTGAACGCATTCATAATCAGAATAGCGAACGACATACCTTCTGGATATGCACCAAACAGACGGATAATCACCGTCAGCAGACCGATACACACACCATAAATCAACATTCCCTTCTTGTTCATCGGCGAAGTTACATAGTCCGTAGCCATAAAGATAGCACCCAGCATCAGACCGCCCGAGAGTAGCTGCAACACCGGAGACACATACTTCATAGGGTCCACCAGGTGCATAAGACCGCCAAACACGAACACTGTAGCCAGAATAGACACCGGAATGTGCCAAGTAATAATCTTCTTCCACAGCAGATATGCCAGTCCGAGCAGCAAAGCCAGTGCACTCACCTCACCCAGACAACCGCCGTTCTGACCCAGCAGCAGCGAAAGCGAGTCGGGCAATTCATGGAGTGCAGCCGCATTCCCATTAATAGCCTGTTTCATCAGAGCCAGCGGAGTAGCCCCAGTTTCTGCATCCGCAAAAGCCGTGAGCTGACCCACCACCGGCCAGGTAGTCATCTGTACCGGGAACGACAGCAACAAGAACACACGACCTACCAAAGCCGGATTGAACGGGTTGCAACCCAATCCGCCAAACGACATTTTACCCACACCGATAGCAAACAACGCACCCAGCACAATAATCCAGAGCGGCAAGTTCGACGGCAAATTAAAAGCCAGCAGCACACCCGTCAGGATAGCCGAACCATCCATCACCGTCGTCATCGGTTTCTTCATAATAAACTTTCCGATGGCCCATTCAAAAAACACACAAGCAGCCACGGAAGTAGCAGTCACAATCAGCGCCCCCAGTCCGAAGAAATAGAGAGACGCCAGAAAAGCCGGTGCCAAAGCAATCAGTACGCCGTACATATTCTTCTGCACGCTGTCTCCCCCATGAACGTGAGGGGATAAAGATACGATCAATTTATTTTCCATATTCCTTATTTTTTAGCTTGACGTGCGCGAATCATCGCACCCACCTTCCCTTTACCCAAGCGGATATAGTCCAGAATCGGGCGGTTAGAAGGACAAGTGAACTGACAAGAGCCACACTCAATGCACGACATAATATCTTCTTTCTCTACGCGCTCAAAATCACCATGAGCCGAAACAGTGGCCAGCAAAAACGGTTCCAGCCCCATCGGACAAGCGCTCACACACTTGGCACAACGGATACAAGGCTGCACCTCACCTCGCTTCGCCTCCTTCTTGTTCATGATCAAAATACCCGAGCTGCCCTTGGCGGTAGGCACATCAATGTTCACCAGCGCCTTACCCATCATCGGTCCACCGCCAATCACCTTACCAGTATCTTCTGGCAAACCGCCACAGGCATCAATCAACTGACGCATCGAAGTACCGATACGAGCCAGAAAGTTCGACGGCTTCGCCAGCGACTTACCCGTCACCGTCACCACCCGTTCAAACAACGGTTTGTTCTTCTGCACCGCCTGATACACCGCAAACGCCGTACCCACGTTCTGCACCACCGCACCTGTAGAGATAGGAAGCGCCCCCGCAGCCACCTGACGCTTGATTACCGCATCAATGAGCTGTTTTTCGCCGCCCTGCGGATATTTCACCTGCAAAGGTACCACCTCAATGCCTGCATAGCCTGCGGCCACCTTCGTCATCAGTTCGATGGCATCCGGCTTGTTGTTCTCGATGCCGATGAAACCCTTGTTCACCTTCACCGCCTTCATCAGGATGGACACACCAACCATCACCTCTTCAGCATGTTCCAGCATCAGCTGATGGTCGGCTGTCAGATACGGTTCACATTCCACCGCATTGATAATCACACATTCAGCCTTGAAAGCCGGCGGCGGACACAATTTCACCTGCGTAGGAAAGCACGCGCCACCTAGGCCCACGATACCCGCATCGGCAATTTTCTTTACAATCTCATCCGGAGCGAGGTTACACTCCTTCACCAACGTTTCGCTACGGTCGATGGATTCCTCCCATTCATCACCCTCCACATCAATAAAGATAGCGGGTTTCGCATATCCGCTGGCATCAATCACGGTATCAATCTTCGCCACCTTACCGCTGACTGAAGAGTGAATGGCAGCAGAAACAAAGCCGCCCGGTTCGGCAATCTTCGTGCCGACCTTCACCACATCCCCTTTCGCCACAATAGGCTTTGCCGGTGCACCGATGTGCTGACCCAACAGAATCACCGCCTTGGCAGGCACCTCGGCCGTGACAATAGGTTGATGTGCCGACAATTTATTTTCGTGTGGATGCACTCCACCAATTGAAAATGTCTTTAACATACACTTCTGTATTTTAGTCTATTACTTATTTTTTTCTTCCTTTGCAGTTTCCGTGACCGAAGCAGCCTTTACAGCAGCCGGTTTCACTTCTGCTTTAACAGCCGGAGCCACCGTTGCAGCAGCCTCTTCCGTCTTCGGTTTGCGCGGTGGGAAATTCAGCGCCACGATAGCTCCCTGCGGACAAACCTCTTCGCACTTGCGGCACGACTTACACTTCGTCGGGTCAATATACGCCAGGTTGTTTTCCAGCGTAATGGCTTCAAACGGGCACACCTTCACACACTTGCCACAACCGATACAACTGGTCGTACAAACCTTGCGGGCCACGGCACCCTTATCCTTATTGACACAAGACACATACACACGGCGCGACTTCTTACCCTGCGGACGAATCTCAATCACATTCTTGGGACAAGCCTTCGCACAGGCACCACACGCTGTACATTTAGCCTCGTCCACTTCCGGCAACCCTGTTTCTGGGTTCATGCGAATAGCACCAAACTGGCATGCAGCCACACAGTCGCCACAGCCTAGACAACCGAAACTGCAGCCCGTTTCGCCGCCATAGAGCGCAGACACGATAGCACAACTTTTGGCACCGTCATACTGGTTCGTACGCGGACGGTTGGCACACGTTCCATTACATCTCACTACCGCCACCTTCGGCTCAGACTCAGCGGCTGCCAATCCGAGGATGTCAGCCACCTTTGCCATGACCGGCTGTCCGCCTACCGGGCAGAACTTACCGTCGAGCGAACCTGCTTTCACACATGCGTCCGCAAACCCACTACAACCGGGATAGCCACAACCGCCACAGTTGGCCTGCGGCAGCACTTCAGCCACCTTGGCAATCCGCGGATCTTCATACACGGCAAATTTCTTGGAAGCCACATACAAGATAGCGGCCAGCACGAGCGCTATCGCTCCCAATGAAATCACTGCAATCAGAATCAAATTCATAATGTTTTAGTTATTTATTGGTTTTAAAATGTTTTATAAATTCCTTCTTACACCTTGCACCTTTCACCTGTCGCCAGCCGCCGTCTGAATCGGTCTTACCGAAAAGGAGAACCGCTTCTTCAAACGCGCCCGGTTAATCCACAGCACGAAATAATAAGGCACAAGCAATGCCAGAGAAAGAAGCGGTGCCACCAGTTCATTCTCCAACCAAGCCATCAAAACAAATAAGGAAATCACTAATAAAAAGAAAGGAAATACGAAGGCCAACAAAACCGCCAGCATGCCCATCGACAGTTCACCCACTACCAGCACCTTCTCACCTACCTGAAGGAAAGATGCCGCCGGGTCTGTTATATCAATCAGTTTCTCTTGACTGTCTGCCGAAGAGCAATGTCCTTTTGCACTACACGCTGCACAGGCAGATGTCTGGACAATCCTCACTCGGAGATGAGACCCCTGTATGCTTTCCACAATACCTAGATGTGTTATCGTTTTATTCGTCATTTTGCAAACTCAACCTTACAAATCGCCGCAAATTTAAACATAATTTATGAACCGCGAAATGTTTATGACCTTTTTTTACATGAAAAGCCGCAGCGTATAGGCATTCGTTTCTTTTCTAACAAACCCTAGCGACTGATACAACGCATTGGCCGCCACACGCGTTGGTTTGCTCGTGAGATGCAATTCAATCGGCGCCAGCGTCCGAGCCTCCGCAAGCAGATGCTCCATCAGCCGCCGCCCCAAGTGCCATCCGCGCAGATCCTCGCTCACTACGACATCCTCCACCGATGCCTTTCTGCCCGTAGGCGAATGAAACACACACAACGTGGCACAGCCCACAATCCGCTCCTCCCCGTCACACAGCACATACAAACGGCAGTTCGGGTCGTCCACCACCGCCTTCAGACTCTCTTCCGTCAGCGTCACACGATCCGACAACTGTTTCATCAGAACACCCAACTCCATAAACTGCTTCTGTGTATACACCGTCAGTTCCTTCAGCACCAGCACCGGCGCATTTTCCAGTTCTCGTTTCATCATATTCAAAATGAAAGTATCTCCTCACGGGAAAGACCTGTAGCTTCCATAATCTGTTCCACACTCATTCCCATCTTTTTCAAATTCTTCGCCATCTCAAGAATGCCTTCTTTACGACCTTCTTTACGACCTTCCAGGCGACCTTCCTCATATCCCACATGATGACCCTTGATTTCCGCAGTCTTCATCACACTGAACCAATCACGGTAAATTTTCAGTGACTCCTCATAATTCATCCGTTCCTGCGGATTGAACCGGGCAATTTCGGCCGCCTTGAACAACTGCATAAATACCTGATCGCGAAGCGCAGCCGGGCGCTCCAACAAAGTCGACATATTCTTGATAGCATACAGCCACTTATCAAACATCGTATCCAGTTCCTCCTCCGTCTTGTTAAACTTTGGCATCTCTAGATAAATATAAGTCAGTTTGTCATAAAACACCTCATGCGTAGTCGTATCCATTAATTTCACCACATGATGATAATATTCCTTATCCTCCTCATCAAACGAAAAATTCAAGATACCGATAGTATATACCGCATTCAAATGATAATCCCAGCTATTGCCCTTCACCGCCTGATCACGAATAGGGAAAGTAGAATAAAAGATACTCCGGTCTTTGAAAAACTGCTGTTCCGCCTTCTGCATCTCTACTAGAATCTTACGGCCGTCCACCGTCTCACAATAGACATCAAACACCGCTTTCCGGTCAAATTCCTGAGAACCCAAATTCTCCGTATTGATGTATTTCAAATCAGCAATAACCTCCTTGTCATATAGCAAAGAGTTCAGAAAACTAATCAGCAAGCCCTTATTGACCTCTGTTCCAAACAACTTCTTAAAAGCGAAGTCAGTATAGAAATTCACATAACGTTCATGCAATGGTAACATAACCCCTCCTTTTTTTCAACAGCGAAGATAAACAATATTTCCGTCCGCCCTGCACTTTCAGGCAAGAAATTAGCTGTACTATCCTATGATTCTATGGTTCCACCAGCGCATCCACAATCACCCGCACCTCCAGTGGCGTAAACGAACGACGCACGCTCGTAAGCACATCGACCTTTAAGGCCACTCTTTCCTCCTCGCGCCCTACATAACTATTCTAAAACAGCAAGCTGCTACTTTCATGCAAAGATAAGAAAGCAAATCTTTTTATCCGAAAGACACCCAATAAAAAAATCCTACCTGCCTCATGCAGCAGATAGGATTTTTTTATTTCGTAACACCGGTACCCTATTCCGGTATCGGCAAATATACGTTCAGTTACTTATCCAATTCCTGATATTTACTGTGCTGACTCTTATACTCCGGTACAATCTCCTTCATAATCTTCACAATTGCCATATCATCAAATGTCTTCGAAGACTCCAGCAAACGCTCCTCGTTCAACTTCGCCGTCTCATAATCATACTCACGAACCTGCGCCACCATAATCTTCGGGTGATGTGTCGGCTTCGTGTTCTCCTTCGTAGACAACAGTTCCTCATACAGCTTCTCGCCCGGACGCAGACCGCTGAACTTGATTTCCACGTTCTGAGCTCCCGACAACTTAATCATCCGCTTCGCCAGATCCACAATCTTCACCGGACGGCCCATGTCGAACACAAAGATCTCACCGCCCTTGCCCATCGTACCGGCCTCCAGCACCAGACGGCAAGCCTCCGGAATCAGCATGAAGTAACGGATGATATCCGGGTGCGTCACCGTAATCGGTTCGCCCTTCTTGATCTGATCCTTGAAGATAGGAATCACCGAACCGTTACTGCCCAGCACATTACCGAAACGTGTCGTGACAAACTGCGTGCAGCCCTTCACCTTGCCTTCCACAATTGCCTGATTCAAGCTCTGACAGTAAATCTCACAGATACGCTTCGAGCAACCCATCACATTCGTGGGGTTCACCGCCTTGTCCGTAGAAATCATCACAAACTTCTTCGTGCCATACTTCACCGCCAAGTCCGCAATCACCCGCGTACCATAGATATTGTTCTGCACCGCAATCGCCGGATTATCCTCCATCATCGGCACATGCTTGTACGCTGCCGCATGGAACACATAGTCCGGACAGTGCTTCGCAAAGATACGCTCCATATGCGGCTTGTTCGCAATACTCGTCACAATCGTCCAGTTCTTAATCTGCGGGAACTCCTTCGCCATCATCAGCCGGATATCATGCATCGGCGTCTCCGCTTGGTCAATCAGCACCATCTCTGCCGGTTCAAAACGCGCCACCTGTCGCACCATCTCACTACCGATACTGCCCGCAGCACCCGTAATCAGGATCTTCTTGCCTTCCAGCAACACCCCGATGGCATTCATATCCACCTCAATCTTGTCACGCGGCAGCAAGTCCTCAATCTCCACCTCGTGCAGATGACTCGGCATCAAGTTCGACTTCCCGTCCCACGACTTCTCAGTCGGCATCATCATGATGTGGATACCTGCCGCAATAAACTCATCCACCATGGCCGTGTTTTTCCGGAACAACTCATTCTTGAGCGGAGACACCAATAGCGTATCCACACCCAGCATCTTCATCTCCGCAGCAATGCCCTGCCCGTTGAGATATACCTTTTTCCCCATCAGAACGGCATTCTTCATCTCCTTGCCGTCACTGATGAAAGCCAGCAGGCGATACTTCTTCACCTTCACCGAAGAAATGCTGTTGGCCAGCGAGATACCTCCCGCCTTGGTGCCATAAATAGCCACCGACACCGCCTCATCGATACGGAAACTATCAAACAGACGCTTCACGAATACCCGTTCCACCCACATCAGAAAAGTAGAGAAGGCGAAGAGAGCCAGCGCCCCGCGCGGACTCACCAACAGCACCGGTAACTCACTGCCTAGCAGTAGCGACCCTAACAGCGTCAGCGCCGAACCGATAAACGTAGCTCCCACCACCCGCTGTAAATCCACAAACGACGAATAGCGCAC
>AMCI01007302.1_pt1 | contig 23141 bp, 22 predicted proteins | sample 419838 | NCBI WGS metagenome assembly AMCI01 (sample SAMN01090643, study PRJNA158313) | gut metagenome
AAAATTTCTACTGACCCCGCTAGTCTGCATAAAACAATATGGTAAAAAATAAATCAGGCAAACACCTTTTGGTATCTGCCTGATTCTCTCTGAAGAGCGGAAGACGGGACTCAAACCCGCGACCCTCAGCTTGGAAGGCTAATGCTCTATCAACTGAGCTACTTCCGCAAATTTGGTGGGCAAAGATGGATTCGAACCACCGAAGGCGTAAGCCAGCAGATTTACAGTCTGCCCCATTTGGCCACTCTGGTATTTGCCCAATCGCTCTTGATTTCTTTGGTTAAGCACCTCTGTTTCTCAATTGCGATGCAAAGATACGACTATTTTTTTAAACTCCAAACAAAATCTATCATTTTTATTGCAGTAATTGCACATTCGTCTCCTTTATTACCCAATTTTCCTCCTGCGCGGTCTTCAGCCTGTTCCATATTGTTGGTAGTAATGAGTCCAAAAATTCGGGTATGTTGCCTGTAGCATTTAGTTGGGCGATGCCTTGTGTGGCTCCCATGCACACATAATCAAAGTGTGGTGTGTCTCCACGCACCACACAGCCTAGAGCTATGACTGCATCCACGTCGGTGTGAGTCTTGAACTGGTTGGAACCGAAGGTTAGTTCAAAACTTCCTGGAACAGTTTTCACTAGGATGTTTTCCTCTTTGGCGCCATGTCTTTTCAGCGTGTTGATGGCACCTTTCAGTAATGCACCGGTGATATTGAAATTCCATTCAGAAACTACGATGCCGAACTTCATGTTCGCTGCGTTGGGTACAGAGTTGAAGTCATACTCAGATAAGTTGTGGTAAGCTGTTGCCATAATGATAAATCAGTTTTAAAAAGATTGAGAAAATGCGATGCATCTTTTGCGTCGATAAACAATGAAGGGAGTGTATATCCAAACACACTCCCTCAAAAATCCTCTCTATATATAAAAGGTAGATGCTTATTTTTTCAGTTGCTTGGCTTGCTCAATGTATTTGTCAATGCTCCAAGCTTGGGCTGAACGGAAATATTTTTCTTTGATGATGGTATAAGCTTCGATGGCTTCATCATATTTTCCTTGCTTTACTAGAATTTCGCCAGCCTGCTGCAAGTAGATAGGACTTAGCGCATTACTGTTGGCTGCTTCGGCTGCGTCTATCAGTATGGAAGCCGCTTTGTCCAATTGACCTAACTGTGCGTAGCAGTTTCCAATGGCTGCTTGCATGGCAGGAGCCACTAGTTGATCGTTTCCGCTGAAACTGTCTAGAGCTTTGATAGCTTCGTTGTAGTTGCCTAGTTTAGCATAGCAGATGCCTGCATAAGCTTTAGCTAAGTTGGCTGCATCAGTTCCGCTATAGTCTTCTGCTACTTTCAAGAAACCCTCATAGCCGATGCTGTCTCCGTTCAATGCCTGCGTAAAGTTGTCAGCCTCAAAGTATTCCTGGCCTTTGAATAGAGCTGCTTGTGCCTTTTCTTCGCGGGGTTCAGCATACAAGTTTTGATACATCACTATACCGGTAATGACGAGGATAATTGCCAGTACGGCACCAATGATTGTTTTTTTGTTTTTGATGAGAAACGCCTCCGATTGCGACAATGCATCTTCCATGTCTAAGGCTTCATTCTTCTTGTTTTTTCTGCCATTTTTATATATTCTTTTTGTTATTATTCATACATTACTTATTACGAACCGCAAAAGTAAGTTTTTTATGCTGATTGACGAAATTTAGAAACGTTTTTTTTCAGTTGAATCTTGAAAACTTCGATTTTTCTGCCTGCTTTTCAAGAAGATGTGCTATCTTTGTTTCGCAATTTGAAGAAACGATTGATATGATACTGAAGCGATTGTCTGTACTCAACTATAAGAATTTGGAACAAGTGGAACTGACGTTTTCCACTAAATTGAACTGTTTTTTCGGACAGAACGGTATGGGAAAGACCAATATGCTGGATGCTGTGTATTATCTTTCCTTTTGCAAGAGTGCCGGTAATCCTATCGATTCACAGAACATCCGTCATGAAGCCGTATTTTTTTGTGATTCAGGGTTTTTATGAGACCCCCGACGGTACACCCGAGGAAATTTACTGTGGCATGAAGCGTCGTCAGAAGAAACGGTTTAAGCGCAATAAGAAGGAATATTCACGTCTGTCAGACCATATTGGCTTTTTACCGCTGGTGATGGTATCTCCTGCTGATGCCGAACTTATTGCCGGAGGTAGTGAGGAACGACGTCGTTTTATGGATGTGGTGATTTCGCAGTACGACAAGGAGTATTTAGAAGCCCTCATTCGTTACAACAAGGCTTTGCTACAACGCAATACTTTACTTAAGAGCGAGCAACCCATAGAAGAGGAATTGTTTCTGATTTGGGAAGAAGTGATGGCTCAGACTGGTGAAGTGGTATTTCGCAAACGCGATGAGTTTATTCGTAAGTTCATCCCTATTTTTCAGTCGTTTTATTCTTACATCTCGCAAGGCAAGGAGCAGGTCAATCTCACATACGTTTCGCAAGCTCGTGAGGCTTCTCTGCTTGATGTGTTGAAGGAAAGCCGTGTGCGTGACCAGATTATGGGTTATTCGTTGCGTGGCATCCATAAGGATGAATTGAACATGCTTTTGGGTGATTATCCCATTAAGCGTGAGGGTTCGCAGGGGCAGAATAAAACTTATCTTGTGGCCTTGAAACTGGCTCAGTTCGATTTTTTGAAGCGTACTGGTAGCACGGTGCCTTTGTTGTTGCTTGATGACATTTTTGATAAATTAGATGCTTCACGTGTAGAACAGATTGTTAAGCTAGTGGCAGGCGATAGTTTTGGTCAGATTTTTATCACCGATACTAATCGCGGACATCTAGACCGTATTTTGCAGAAAGTGGGTAGCGATTACAAAATGTTTTATGTGGACCATGGCACTGTGGTTGAAATGCCAGGAGGTAAATCAGGCAGACAGGAGGAGGAACAATGAAACGGAATAATGCAGAACAGATAGGATTGCTAGTGAAACGATATCTCCGTCAGGAGAGTCTAGAGTCGCCCTTGAATGAATATCGCCTCATTCAGGCTTGGCCCGAGGTGTTAGGTTCCACTATTGCAGCCTACACTAAAGATCTTTTCATTAAGAATCAAGTGCTTTATGTGCATCTCACTTCGGCAGCATTGCGTCAGGAGCTGATGATGGGACGTGAATTGTTGGTGCGTAATCTGAACAAGCATGTGGGGGCGCAAGTCATTACGAACATCATTTTCCGTTGATGTCGTTTTTTGCCGCTTAGGCGAAAGCTTAGCTTCCAGTTTGGGATAATGGACCTTTTTCCTAGTCAGCCTAAGTTATATTTAAATAAACAAATGTGCTTTTTGTTTTAACACTTTGTCAATAATTTGCTATTTGCATAAAACAACCGAACTTCGTACCTTTGCAGGGTGAATTCAAGGCAGGTGATACCGGCTTTGTAAACCGTAGAATACGTGTTGTTGAAAGAAAACCAATAGAAGACGAAAAAAAGACAATATGATATCAGTAGAAGGATTAAAGGTGGAGTTTAATGCCACTTCGTTGTTTGAGGATGTTTCTTATGTAATCAACAAAAAAGATCGTATTGCCTTGGTTGGCAAGAACGGAGCAGGCAAATCTACCATGTTGAAGATATTGGCCGGACTACAGCGTCCTACCGAGGGCGTGGTAGCTGTGCCTCGTGAATGTACTATCGGTTATTTGCCACAAGTGATGGTGCTCAGTGATGAGCGTACTGTGATGCAGGAGGCTGAACTGGCATTTGAGCATATTTTTGAGATGCAGGCCGATATTGAACATATGAATCAGGAATTGGCTGAACGTACCGATTATGATTCGCCCGAGTATCAGAAGCTGATTGACCGTTTTACGCATCAGAACGAACGTTTTTTGATGATGGGAGGTACCAATTATCGTGCAGAGTTGGAACGTACTCTGCAAGGACTGGGGTTTAGTCGGCAGGATTTCGATCGTCCCACTAGCGAATTTTCGGGCGGATGGCGTATGCGCATTGAACTGGCTAAATTATTGTTGCGCCGTCCTGATGTGCTATTGCTCGACGAACCCACCAATCATCTGGATATTGAGTCAATTCAATGGTTGGAGAACTTTTTAGCTACTCGTGCCAATGCCGTCGTGTTAGTGAGTCACGACCGTGCTTTCCTAAATAATGTCACTACGCGAACCATCGAGATTTCTTGTGGACGTATTTACGATTACAAGGTGAAATACGACGAGTTCGTGCTACTGCGCAAGGAACGCCGTGAGCAGCAACTTCGTGCTTACGAAAATCAGCAGAAACAGATAGAAGATACCGAAGCCTTTATTGAGCGTTTCCGCTACAAGGCTACTAAGGCTGTGCAGGTGCAGAGCCGTATCAAACAGTTGGAAAAAATAGAACGTATTGAGGTGGATGAGGAAGATAATTCTACCCTCCGCCTGAAGTTTACGTGTAGCAGCCGCAGTGGCAACTATCCTGTGATTTGTGAAAACGTGGCTAAAGCTTATGGTAGCCACGTGGTGTTTCATGATGTGAATCTTACCATTAATCGCGGAGAGAAAGTCGCTTTTGTGGGTAAGAACGGTGAAGGAAAATCCACGTTGGTGAAGTGTATAATGGATGAAATTACTGACTTTACCGGCAAGTTGACTTTGGGGCACAATGTGCAGATAGGTTATTTCGCACAGAACCAAGCGCAGCTGCTTGATGAAAATCTTACAGTATTCGACACGATTGATCGTGTGGCTGTGGGGGATATTCGTTTGAAGATACGTGATATTCTCGGAGCATTTATGTTTGGCGGTGAGGCATCTGATAAGAAGGTGAAAGTGCTGAGTGGTGGCGAACGCACCCGTCTGGCTATGATTAAATTGTTGTTGGAACCGGTAAACTTCCTTATTTTAGACGAGCCTACGAATCATCTTGATATGCGTTCTAAGGATGTGTTGAAGGAGGCTCTTCGTGAGTTCGATGGCACTGTTATTTTAGTAAGTCACGATCGTGATTTCCTGGACGGACTCGTTACGAAGGTCTATGAATTTGGGGGTGGATTGGTAAAGGAACATCTAGGAGGTATTTATGACTTCTTGCAGAAGAAGCAGATTGAGAATCTGAATGAACTGCAGAAATCGCAGGTTTTATCGGCTTCGTCTGCGACTGGAAAGAATATTGGTACTGAATCACAGGCAACTTCAGCAGCTCGTTTGTCGTACGAAGAACAGAAAGAATTGAACAAGCGTATCCGTAAGGCTGAAAAGCGGGTAGCTGAGTGTGAGGAGAGTATTGAAAAAACGGAAACTGAGATTGCCGCACTTGAAGCACAGATGGCTACACCTGAAGGGGCTGCCGACATGAAACTCTACGAACAGCATGGTGCTTTGAAAAAAAAGCTTGACGAGATTATGGAGGCTTGGGAAGAAGCTTCACTAGAAGTGGAGGAATTGAAAGGATAGAAACTCTTTGAAATATCTTGTTTATTTTTCAAAAAATAGCAGTAACTTTGTCAGTTCATTTTTATAAAATACAGGAAACTAGATTGAAAAATTCGAATAAATAAATTCTATTGATTGTGAATATGAAAGCAAAGTTTTATTTACCTGTTGCCGCATTTTGTCTGATGACAGCAGCGTGCAACACCGGCAAGCAGACGGAACTCGCATCGGGCATCCAGCTGGCCAATCTTGACACTACGGCCTTACCGGGCACAGATTTTTATCAGTATGCTTGTGGCGGATGGATGAAAAATCACCCGCTCACCGACGAGTATTCGCAGTATGGTTCGTTTACCATCTTGTCGGAAAACAATAACAAGCAGATACAGGAACTGATTCAAGGCCTGGCTTCCGACACTCATCAAGTTGGAACCTTAGCTCAGAAGGTGGGTGACCTTTATAAAATAGTAATGGATAGTGTAAAATTGAATCAGGACGGTGTGGAACCTATCCGTGCCGAACTGGCTGAAATTGCTTCCCTGAAAAATAAAAAAGATGTATATGCTTTGTTGTCCAGCCTTTACAAACGTGGTATAGGTAGCTATTTTTCTCTTTATGTGGCTGCTGATGAGAAGAACAGTAATATGAATGCTGTGCAGATTGCTCAATCGGGTCTGAGTATGGGTGAACGTGATTATTACTTGGCTGATGACGAGTCGTCCAAGAAAATCCGCGAAGCCTTTAAGGTGCATGTACAGAAGATGTTCCAGTTGGCTGGATTCGATAAGGCAACTGCTAAGAAAGGTATGCAGACAGTGATGGGGGTGGAAACGCGCTTGGCTAAGGCTTTTCGTTCTCGCGTAGAGTTGCGCGATCCGCAAGCCAATTATCATAAGATGAGTATGGAAGAGGTGCGCAAACAGTATGCTTCGTTCGATTGGGATGCTTATTTGAATGGCCTTGGACTTAAGAATGTGCAGGAAATTATCATTGGTCAGCCGACTTCGCTCGAAGCTTCTGTCAAGGAACTGAACACTTTACCACTTGATCAGCAGATTCTGTATTTGCAGTGGAAGTTGATTGATGCTGCTGCAGGCTGTCTGAATGACGCTATGGTGGAACAGAATTTCGATTTCTATAGTCGCACCATGTCCGGAGCCAAGGAGATGCGTCCACGTTGGAAACGTGCTGTGTCATTCGTAAGTACTGCTTTAGGTGAAGCGGTAGGACAGATGTATGTGGAGAAATATTTCCCTGCTGCTGCCAAGGAGCGTATGGTGACGTTGGTAAAGAATCTGCAGGAAAGTCTGGGGGAACGTATTAAGAATTTAACTTGGATGAGTGATTCTACCAAGGTGAAAGCTTTGGAGAAACTTTCTACTTTCCATGTAAAAATTGGCTATCCAGATACTTGGAAGGATTATTCGGCATTAGAAATCAAAAATGATTCCTATTGGGCTAATGCTGAGCGTGCTAGCGTGTGGGCTATGAATGAAATGATTGCCAAAGCCGGTAAACCAGTGGATAAGGAGGAATGGCTGATGACACCGCAAACTGTGAATGCTTATTATAACCCTACTACCAATGAAATTTGTTTCCCGGCAGCTATCTTGCAACCGCCTTTCTTCGACATGCAGGCTGACGATGCCTTTAATTATGGTGCTATCGGTGTGGTGATTGGTCATGAAATGACACACGGATTCGATGATCAAGGACGTCAGTATGATAAGGATGGTAACCTGAAAGACTGGTGGACGGCTGAGGATGCCAAGCGTTTTGACGAACGTGCGCAGGTGATGGTGGATTTCTTCGATAAAATTGAAGTGGCTCCCGAAGTGCATGCCAATGGCAAAATGACGCTAGGCGAAAATATTGCCGACTATGGTGGCTTACAGGTGTCTTATCAGGCATTTAAGAAAACTTTGGAAAAGAATCCGCTTCCGGTGGTGGATGGCTTTACACCTGAACAACGGTTCTTCTTGGCTTATGCAGGTGTGTGGGCTAACAATACACGTCCCGAAATGGTGCTCTATCTTACGAAGATGGATGTGCACTCGTTGGGCAAATGGCGTGTGAACGGTGCACTGCCGCAAATCGGACCTTGGTATGATGCTTTCCAAATTACGGAGAAAGATCCCATGTATCTGCCAGCTGAAAAGCGTGTTTCTATTTGGTAAATTGCTGACAGAATGGGCAGTTTATTTGGAACTAACCGATAGAGTAAGACTAAAAGACCTCCCATAGCGAGGAAGTATAGAAAAATGAGCTTGCCTTTTATTAAGGCGGCTCATTTTTTTTAGGAACTATTTACAAAAAATGAGAAGTTGCTTTAGGTGCATCGAAGCAAAATTTGTAACTTTGCGGCAATTTATTTAATATACGCGTACTTTTAAATAAGAAAATTATGTCTGAAACTAAAAGAATCAAGACTGCCCTCGTGTCTGTTTATCACAAAGAGGGACTGAATGAAATCATCACCAAATTGCATGAAGAAGGTGTTGAATTCCTTTCTACCGGCGGTACTCGCCAATTTATTGAATCATTGGGTTATCCTTGCCAAGCAGTGGAAGACCTTACTACATATCCCTCTATTTTGGGAGGTCGCGTGAAAACGCTTCATCCGAAAGTGTTTGGCGGTATTTTGTGTCGTCGTGGTCTAGAGCAGGACATGCAGCAGATTGAAAAATATGAAATTCCTGAAATAGATCTCGTGATTGTAGATCTTTATCCGTTTGAAGCTACAGTGGCTAGTGGCGCTGAAGAACCTGCCATCATTGAGAAAATTGATATAGGCGGTATCTCGTTGATCCGTGCAGCTGCCAAGAATTATAATGATGTGGTGATTATCGCTTCACAGGCTCAATATCAGCCTTTTCGTGATATGCTGATGGAACATGGTGCTACTACTTCGCTGGAAGAACGCCGTTGGTTTGCTAAAGAAGCTTTTGCTGTATCTTCGCACTATGATTCAGCTATCTTTAATTATTTCGATGGTGAAAATAGTTCGGCTTTCCGTTGTTCAGCAAATAATCAGAAAACTTTACGTTATGGTGAGAATCCTCATCAGAAGGGCTATTTCTTCGGTAATTTGGATGCTATCTTTGATCAGATTCATGGTAAAGAAATCTCTTATAACAATCTGCTCGACATCAATGCTGCCGTTGACTTGATTGATGAGTTTGGCACCGATACCACGTTCGCTGTATTGAAACATAACAATGCCTGTGGTCTTGCTTCACGTCCTACTGTGCTTGAGGCTTGGAAAGATGCATTGGCTGGAGATCCTGTATCTGCTTTTGGCGGTGTGCTCATTACTAATGCGGTTATTGATAAGGCTACGGCTGAAGAAATCAACAAGATTTTCTTCGAGGTAATTATTGCTCCCGACTATGATGTGGATGCCCTTGAAATATTGGGTCAGAAGAAAAACCGCATTATTCTGGTGCGTAAAGAAACTGAGATGCCCCAGAAACAGTTCCGTTCGTTGTTGAACGGTGTGCTGGTGCAGGACAGAGATCTCAAGATTGAAACTCCTGAAGACCTGAAGACGGTGACCGTAAAAGCTCCTACTGCTGAGGAAATTGAAGATATGCTTTTTGCTAACAAGATTGTGAAAAATAGTAAGTCAAATGCCATTGTATTGGCCAAAGGCAAGCAATTGTTTGCCAGCGGTGTGGGGCAGACTAGCCGTGTGGATGCTTTGAAGCAGGCTATCGAAAAGGCTAAGAACTTTGGTTTCGATCTTCACGGTGCCGTGATGGCTAGTGACGCTTTCTTCCCATTCCCTGATTGTGTGGAAATTGCCGGTAATGAAGGTATTACTGCGGTAATTCAACCGGGCGGAAGCATTAAGGATGAACTCTCGTTCCAATATTGCAACGAGCATGGTATTGCCATGGTGATCACCGGATTCCGTCATTTTAAACATTAATATTCATTAGAAATGGGATTTTTCTCTTTTACACAAGAAATAGCGATGGACTTGGGTACGGCCAACACTATCATCACTTCGAACGGTAAGATCGTGGTGGATGAGCCTTCGGTGGTGGCACTGGACCGTCGTACTGATAAAATGATTGCGGTGGGCGAGAAGGCGAAGTTGATGCATGAGAAGACTAACGATAATATCCGCACCATCCGTCCGCTACGCGATGGAGTGATTGCTGATTTTTATGCGTGTGAGCAGATGATTCGCGGACTCATCAAGATGGTGAATAATAAGAACCGTCTCTTTTCTCCATCGTTACGTATGGTTATCGGTGTGCCTTCAGGTAGTACAGAAGTGGAACTTCGTGCTGTGCGCGATTCGGCTGAACATGCTGGTGGACGGGATGTCTACCTTATCTTTGAACCTATGGCTGCTGCCATTGGTGTAGGAATTGATGTGGAGGCACCTGAGGGAAATATGATTGTGGATATAGGTGGTGGTTCTACGGAAATTGCTGTAATTTCACTGGGGGGGATCGTGACCAACAATTCCATTCGCGTAGCTGGAGATGACCTTACGGCAGATATACGTGAGTATATGAGCCGTCAACATAATGTGAAAGTCAGTGAGCGTATGGCCGAGCGTATTAAAATACACGTAGGTTCTGTGCTTACAGATTTGGGTGAGGATGCTCCTGAGGATTATATCGTAGATGGTCCGAATCGTATTACGGCATTGCCGATGGAGGTCCCGGTATGTTATCAGGAAATAGCTCACTGCTTGGAGAAGTCTATTTCTAAGATTGAGACTGCTATTTTGAGTGCGTTGGAAAATACGCCTCCCGAACTGTATGCCGATATTGTGCATAATGGTATTTATCTGGCTGGTGGCGGGGCTTTGCTTCGTGGGTTGGACAAACGCTTGATGGATAAAATCAACATTCCGTTTCATATTGCCGAAGATCCTTTGCATGCAGTGGCTAAGGGTACAGGTGTGGCTTTGAAGAATGTGGATCGATTCTCATTCCTGATGAGATAATCTCTGTGTGCCGATGCGGAATTTATTGAATTTTCTCATCAAATACAATTACTGGTTCCTCTTTCTTCTGTTAGAGGTAACCAGTTTTGTTTTATTGTTTCGCTTTAACCATTATCAGCAGAGCGTGTTTTTCACTTCGGCTAATGGGGTGGCAGGTAAGGTGTATGAATTGTCAGGTGCTGTTACTTCATATTTTCATCTGAAATCGGTCAATGAGGATTTGCTGGATCGAAACATGTTACTGGAACAACGGGTGGCTTTACTGGAAAAACAGTTGCGCGCTTGGAAGACTGATGAGGTGCAACTGCATAGCTTGGACCGGATTCCTGCTGATGATTATCAGATCTTTAAAGCGAATGTGATTAAGAACACGCTGACACGGGCCGATAACTACATTACATTGGATCAGGGTGATAAGGCCGGTATCCGTCCGGATATGGGTGTGGTGGATGCTAACGGGGTGGTGGGCATTGTCTATAAGACTTCACCAAACTATTCGCTGGTGTTGCCGCTGTTGAATAGTAAGTCTAGTGTTAGCTGTAAGATTGTGGGGAGCGATTATTTTGGCTATTTGAAGTGGGAGGGAGGCGATTCACGCTTTGCTTATCTGAAGGATTTGCCTCGACATGCTGAATTTAATCTAGGCGATACCGTGGTGACTAGTGGCTTCTCGGCTGTGTTTCCTGCCGGAATTGTGGTGGGTACGGTTGCTGATATGTCCGACTCGCACGATGGCTTGTCTTATCTGTTGAAAATCCAACTTGCTACTGATTTCGGCAAGGTGAGCAATGTGCGTGTCATAGCCCGCATGGGACAGGAGGAGCAGAAGAGATTGGAGAAGCTGGGTAAATAGGTGGTGATCGGAACGTGTGAGTGCTTTTTTAACTGAGTTTTCAGCAGAACTTTTTAAAGATTATATATAAAATTGGTTCTCAATTATTTACATAAAATTGGTTGGTTCATTGGTTTGGTGCTGCTGCAGGTGCTGATCTTGAACAATGTGCATATAGCAGGTTGTGCTACTCCTTTCTTGTATGTTTACCTCATTCTCAAGTTTGAATCAGATGCTCCGCGTAATGCACTGATGATGTGGGCTTTCTTCTTGGGATTGACGGTGGATATTTTTTCTGACACACCCGGCATGAATGCAGCAGCTGCCGTCTTACTGGCTTTTATGCGACCGGTGTTGCTGCGGCTGTTCGTGCCGCGCGACATGGTGGAGAGTATGGTGCCTGCTATCCATACTATGGGTATGTCGCCTTTCCTGAAATATGTTTCTGCAGGGGTACTGATACACCATAGTATGTTGTTGCTGATGGAGTTTTTTTCTCTGTCTGCTTGGGGAATGTTGGTTGTGCGGATATTTACTAGTACGCTACTTACGGTGGGATGCATCATGGCAATGGATGGGATTAGCAGGAGGCGCTGATGAAAGATTATTCACTTGAAAAAAGAAAGTTTGTCATCGGAATGGCTGCCGTAGTCATTGTTTTGGTGTATATTTTGCGTTTGTTCGATTTGCAGATTCTGACAGAAGATTATAAGCGCTATGCCGATAGCAATGCGTTTTTGAATAAGACACAGTATCCTTCACGCGGAGCGATTTATGATCGTAACGGGAAACTGCTGGTGTTTAATCAGCCCGCCTACGATATCACTTTCGTTCCCCGTGAGGTGGTGAATTTGGATACGTTGGACTTGTGTCGTACGCTTAATATCACTCGCGAGCAGTTCGATAAGCGGATGAGCGATGTTCGTAACCGTTGGATGAATCCTGGTTATTCGAAATATACTCATCAGGTGCTGATGACGCAGCTTTCGGCTGAGGAATGTGGTGTGTTTCAAGAAAAATTGTTTAAGTTCCCTGGCTTTTATATTCAGCGGCGTACCATTCGACAATATTCTTATAATTCAGCAGGTCATGTACTGGGCGATATCGGCGAAGTATCCAAACGTGATATTGAACGAGATGGTTATTATGTGCAGGGTGATTATATTGGCAAGCAGGGCATTGAACGGTCTTACGAGCCTTATCTGCGCGGAGAAAAGGGTGTTGAGGTGCTGCTGCGCGATGCTCATGGACGTATTCAGGGACATTATATGGATGGTAAGTTAGATCGTCCTTCGGTGCCTGGCAAGAATCTTACGTTGGGTATTGATATTGAACTGCAGATGCTGGGCGAAAGACTTATGCAAAACAAAATCGGGGCTATCGTGGCCATTGAACCTGCTACTGGAGAAATTTTATGTATGGTTTCTTCTCCTTCGTTCGATCCACATCTCATGATTGGTCGCCAGCGTGGAAAGAATCACCGCATCATGCAGAAAGACAAGCGCAAACCTTTGTTGAATCGCGCTATCATGGGAGCCTATCCACCAGGATCCACATTTAAGACGGCTCAAGCATTGACGTTTCTACAGGAGAATATTATTCGTCCGGAATCACCAACTTTTCCTTGCGCACATGGATTCAATTATGGAAGCTTGCATGTAGGGTGTCACGGACATGGCTCTCCGTTGTCCTTGATTCCAGCTATTGCTACTTCGTGCAATTCATATTTCTGCTGGGGATTGTTTCGTATGATTGGTGACCGAAAGTATGGTTCTCCACAAAAGGCTTTAACGGTATGGAAAGATTATATGGTTTCTCAAGGTTTCGGTTATAAACTTGATACGGATGTGCCGGGTGAAATTCGTGGTTTTATTCCTAATGCCGGTACCTATGATAAGGCTTATCGTGGCTCTTGGAACGGACTGACTATTATCAGTATTTCTATCGGCAGGGTGAAATTCTGGCTACACCGCTACAGATTGCTAATTTGGGCGCCACCATTGCGAATCGAGGTTATTACATTCCGCCGCATGTGGTGAAAGGCATTCAGGGGCATCAATTGGATAGTATTTACCGTACACCTCGTTACCCAATGATTGATAGGAAGCATTATGAAGAAGTGGTGAAGGGTATGCGTGCTGCTGTTACGGGTAGTACAGGAAGTGCCACTTGTCGTATGGTGGGGATGATGCTTCCGGGTGTTGAGGCTTGCGGAAAGACTGGTACTGCGCAGAATCCGCACGGCAAGGACCATTCAGTATTTATGGGCTTTGCACCGATGGACAATCCGAAGATTGCTATTGCTGTATATGTGGAAAACGGAGGCTTCGGTGCCACCTATGGAGTGCCTATCGGTTCCATAATGATGGACCAGTATCTGCACGGAAAACTTTCGCCAGAGAACGAATTGCGTGCTGAGGATTTTAGTAATCGGGTGATTTATTATAATGCCGAGGAACGCTAAGATTATATCGGCAGGGGTGAAACTATTTAAATGAGTGTAATGGAAAGAGATAATATATGGAAATCGGTGGATTGGGTGACCATTGTGGTGTATTTGTTGTTGATTGTTTTCGGTTGGTTCAGCATCTGTGGGGCCAGTTATGATTATGGCGACCGTGATTTTCTGGATTTCTCTACACGTGCAGGTAAGCAGTTTGTATGGATTATCTGTTCGTTCGGTCTAGGTTTTATTCTGCTGATGTTGGATGATTCATTTTACGATTTTTTCTCTTATCTGATATACATTGGCATGGTTTTGCTGTTGATTGTCACGATATTCATTGCTCCCGATACTAAAGGCTCCCGTTCGTGGCTTATTTTGGGCCCGGTGAGTCTGCAGCCAGCCGAGTTTGCCAAGTTTGCTACGCCCTTGCTTTGGCTAAATTTATGAATACCTACGGATTTACCATCAAGCGAGTGCGCAATGCTCTCATTCTAGGCTTCTTGATTCTTTTTCCTATGTTGTTGATTATTTTGCAGCGTGAAACGGGTTCTGCTTTGGTTTATCTAGCTTTCTTTTTGATGCTCTATCGTGAGGGAATGCCAGGTGTGGTATTGTTTGCCGGCATTTGTGCGGTGGTCTATTTTGTGGTTGGAATCCGTTTTGGTTCGGTTTATATTGCTGATACAGCAACACCTGTCGGTGAGTTTGTGGTGTTGTCGATGGTCTTGCTGTTTGCTGGAGGCATGGTGCGTGTTTATCGCAAAAATTGGAGACCTATGAAGTATATCGTTGGTGGATCGTTTCTTGTGTTGTTGTTGTCATATATCTTTTCAGCATATGTCTTTCCGTTTAATCTGGTATGGGTGCAGTGGGGCTTGTGTGCCTTGACCATAGGCTATTTGCTGTTTCTTTCTATCAGTGAAAGGCATTGGAGCTATTTGCTCATCGGATTGTTTGCTTTGGGGTCTATCGGTTTTTTGTATTCCAGTGATTATTTCTTTAATCAGGTGTTGGAACCTCACCAGCAAATTCGAATTAAAGTGGTGTTGGGTATGGAAGAAGATCTTGCAGGTGCCGGCTATAATGTGAACCAGTCTAAGATCGCCATCGGATCGGGAGGATTGACAGGCAAAGGTTTTCTGAACGGTACGCAGACCAAACTGAAATATGTGCCCGAACAAGATACTGATTTCATTTTTTGTACGGTAGGCGAAGAGGAGGGCTTTATAGGTTCTACCCTTGTGTTGTTATTGTTTTTGGTGTTGATTTTGCGGCTGATTGTCTTGTCCGAGCGTCAGCAGTCTGCTTTCGGTAGGGTGTATGGATATTCTGTTTTAAGTATTTTTTTGTTTCATGTGTTTATCAATGTAGGTATGGTGTTAGGGCTTACGCCCGTGATTGGAATTCCTTTACCTTTTTTCAGTTATGGAGGTTCATCGTTGTGGGGATTTACCATTTTGTTGTTCATTTTTCTTCGTATTGATGCTGGTCGCAACCGACGTTTGGTCTGATTTGATCAGTTTGATTCCCATGTCGTGGATGCCTTTGATGCAAGTATCGGATAGTACATGTTGTAGAATCAGCCGATGACGGCCTGCTTGACAGAGTTCTATGTTGCCTGTCGGGAAACTGTTTTGATAGATGCCTCCCCAGCCCTTTCCTGTCCAGTTCCCTTGTTGGTCGGCTAAAATGAAGTGCAGGGTGTCAGTGGTGGCGATGAGACTATCAGGTGTTTCGTGCGTAAGAATAACGGATAGGTTCTGATACGGATAATTATTGAGATTGCGGATTTCCACAAATAGTAGATAGGTAGTAGGTGAGTCGGGCACGGCCACATCAAAGCAGATCGTGTCGTTTTGCTTCCAGCAATCAGCTGGTATGTTTCGGAAAGAATGATATACTGTATCCTTTTGGCAGGCAAAGAGTGTACCTGCCAAAAGAAAAGTTAGTATATATCTTATTGAGTTCGTGTTATGCCAGATGGTCTTTTTCATTTGTTTGTTTTGGAGCCTCTTGTTCGGGTCTTTCTTTCGGCCGTTTATCGGCATTCTGAGTTTTGTTTTTGTTGTTTTTATTGTTGTTTTTTCGTTTGGGCTCGTTGGACTGTTTTCCCTTGTTTTGAGCTGATTGCTGCGTTTTGACAGACTGCTGTTTTGAAGCATTTTGCTGTTCGCCTTCAGCAGGTCGGTTGGCATTGTTTTTCTTTTTTTTCTTGTTCTTTCCGGGCTCGTTTCCTTCTTTATGATTGCCTCCTTTGTTTTTCCGGCTTCGGTCGAATCGGGTGAGACTCTCTTGTTCCAGCAAATCTACGGGCTTTTTGTTGTTATTGCGTAAAGTATCTTCTTGTAGGTTTTCCGGTTTGATGCCGCGTTTGTTCAATCCGATCACTTCAAAGGCTCTACGTCCGCTGATAGTTACCAGATTGGCAGGGATACTCTTGTCGCTGGAATACGTAATTTGGTTGCTCAAGATATCAGCTTTGAAAAAATAGAAGACCCCATCCTTGGTTTCCAGTTCGATTTCTTTTGATGGTAATCGTTTTTGGGCTTCTACATAACAATCTACTTCATAGTTCAGACAGCATTTCAGTTTGGCACACTGACCTGCCAATTTTTGCGGATTGAGCGAGATGTCTTGAAAACGTGCAGCACTGGTCGATACCGAAACAAAAGAAGTCATCCAAGTGGCACAGCATAGCTCGCGTCCGCAAGGTCCGATACCGCCAATTCGTCCGGCTTCCTGCCGGGCACCGATCTGTTTCATTTCGATGCGCACGTGGAATGCTTCAGCCAGTACTTTGATAAGTTGGCGGAAATCCACGCGTTCGTCAGCGATGTAGTAAAAGATGGCCTTGTTCCCATCGCCTTGATATTCCACATCACCTATTTTCATGTTCAGTTTCAAATCTTGTGCAATCTGTCGTGAACGGATCATGGTGCTGTGTTCGCGCGCTTTGGCTTCTTCATATTTTTCCATATCCACGGGTTTGGCTTTCCGGTAGATGCGTTTGATGTCCGCTTCCGATTTGATGTTGGCTTTTCGCATTTGCAGCGGCACCAGTCTGCCTGTTAGCGTCACTACACCGATATCATGTCCGGGAGTAGCTTCTACGGCTACGATATCTCCTTTGATCAGTTCAATTTTGTTGCTGTTTCGAAAATACCCTTTACGTGTATTTTTAAATTGGACCTCGACATATTCACTTTCGTAGGTATTGCCTGGAATATCAGCCAGCCAGTCGTAGGTATTCAGCTGTTTATCTTGTCTGCCGCAACTTTTGCAGCAAAGATCGCCGCTTCCATTATGTAATTTAAAATCCATTTTTTTCTAACTATTATTGTTTTAATAAGACAATCATTTTCAATGAGAAATCGAAGAACACCATGCGGGCATTCACATTTTGTTCAATATGCAGTTGCGCCTCGGTCAACTCTTCCATAATGTCCAGTACATTGCGCTCGTTCACGAAAGGAGCAAAGCGGCTGGAGAAGTTCTGTTCCTCTATGGTGAGGTAGTTTAGTTCTTTGCAATGGAAGTTATAGATAAAATTTTCCCGTATCATGCGCTGGCAATAGTTTAAGAAACGTTTTTGCCGTTCACGCCCCTGTGTGGCGAGTTGTTCGCTCCATTCTTTTATTTCTCTGATTTTTCGTTGATAAGCTAGTCGCATTAAGCTGATAAACCATTGGAAGAAGCGTTCGTTTTCTTCATTTAGGTGAATGGTTTCCAGTGCCTTGATGAAGTTACCATGAGCCATGTGGGCAATGGCACTGCTGTCTCCTGTCGTTACGCCGTATTTTCTGTAAAGCGCATTTCCGATGCTGGCTTCATCCAAGGGTGGAATATGGAGTCGTTGCGTCCGGCTTATGATAGTTGGCAGAATCATTTCAGGGCTTTCTGTAATCAACAGAAACAAGGTTTTTTCAGGTGGTTCTTCCAATAACTTCAGCAGTTTGTTGGCACAAGCCTGATGCATTTTTTCTGCTTGCCAGATGATGGTAATCTTATAGCCTCCCTCGCTGGACTTTAGGGTAAGTTTTCGGATGATTTCATCACTTTCTTGTGTGAAAATCTGCGCCTGCTTATTGTCGGCCTCCAATTCATTGAGCCAGTGGCTTAGATTAAAATAGGGAGACGTCAGTAGCTGTTTTCGCCATTGGGGCAGAAAATCGTTGCATATAGATATCTTTGGACTTTTGGCTTTATTGATGATAGGAAATACAAAATGCACATCCGGATGGATAAGTTTTTCCCATTTTACACACGATGGACACGTGCCGCAAGCATCTTCGGCCGTGCGATGCGGACAGCACAGATAGCGTGCATAGGCCAGTGCAAGTGGTAATTTTCCGACTCCCATAGGACCATAGAAAAGCTGTGCATGAGGGATTCTTCCCTCTTGTACTTCCTGTAGCAGTCTTTGTTTCACAGAATCTTGTCCGATGACATCCTTAAAGCTGAACACGTTATTACAAATTTAAAGGTTAATAAATCTCCTTGGCCACTTCCCGTATGCTGTCTTCTGCACCTACTGAATAAAAATGCAGACTGGGAACTCCGCTGGCAATCAGTTCTTTGCATTGCTTGATGCACCAATCAATGCCTACCTGTCGAGCTTCTTCGTCATTCTTGCATTTCAGTACCTCATGCGTTAGTTCCTCCGGCAAATCCACCTTGAACGTTTTTGGAATCATGGTGATTTGCGATAGTTTTTTGAACGGCTTGATGCCCGGAATGATGGGGATAGTGATGCCTGCCTGACGTGCTCTTTCTACAAACTTGAAATATTTCTGGTTATCATAGAAAAGCTGTGTAACGGCATATTCAGCTCCTGTTTCCATCTTCTTCTTCAGCCAATACAAGTCAGTTTCCATATTAGGTGCCTCCTCGTGTTTTTCCGGATAGCAGGCTACTCCGTAGGAAAACGGAGTCTGTGTAATTCGCATTTCCGAACCATCCACAAAGATTCCCTGGTTAAAGTGGTTTATTTGCTCTTGCAGTTCGATGGCATGGTTATAACCGTTTGGCTCTGGAATAAACTCCGATTCATGCTTGGCCTTGTCGCCGCGTAGCACCAGCAGGTCGGTGATGTTGAGGAATTGCAGGTCAAGCAGCACATATTCCGTGTCTTCGCGGCTGAATCCGCTACACAGAATGTGTGGAACCACTGTAATGTTGTATTTATTTTGGATGGCAGCAGCCACAGCTACAGTTCCGGGACGTCTGCGCAAGCGGTTTCGTTGGAACAGACCGTTGCCTAATTCTTTATAGACATATTCGCTGCGGTGTGTAGTGATGTTGATGTATTTGGGATCAAATTCCCGTAAAGTATCAATGGTCTTGTACACCCGTTCGATGCCAGTCCCTTTCAGTGGGGGTAGGATTTCGAATGAGAATGCGGTCTTTTGGTTACTGTTTATTAAATCAATTACTTTCATGCCATGTTCAGGTTATTACTGGCCAGGTTTAATTCTGCACATTGGGAACAAATGTATGAAAAAGATTTGGAAAATGCCGAAAAGAAAGGGTAAAAAGCATTACCTTTGTCCCTTAAAAGATAAATAAATTCATTATGCCATTAAATTTGCCCGACAAACTGCCTGCTATTGAATTGCTCAAAGAGGAGAATATCTTTGTGATTGATACGTCTCGTGCCACTCAGCAGGACATTCGTCCATTGCGTATTGTAGTGCTGAATCTGATGCCGCTGAAGATTACTACAGAAACAGATTTGGTTCGTTTGTTATCTAACACGCCTTTGCAGCTGGAAATCCAGTTTATGAAGATTAAAAGTCACACTCCGAAGAATACACCTATTGAGCATATGAAGGCTTTTTATACGGATTTTGAAAAGATGCGTCACGAGAAGTTTGACGGTATGATTATCACTGGGGCTCCGGTGGAACAAATGGATTTTGAAGAGGTAACTTATTGGGACGAGATTCAGGAAATTTTCGATTGGGCACGTACGCATGTCACTTCCACTCTTTATATCTGTTGGGCGGCTCAGGCTGGTCTGTACCATTTTTATGGGGTGCCCAAGTATCCGTTGGATAAAAAAATGTTCGGCATTTTTGAACACCGTCCGTTGATGCCGTTGCATCCCATTTTTCGCGGATTCGACGATGTGTTTTATGTACCTCATAGTCGTCATACCGAAGTGCGTAAAGAAGATATCCGGAAGGTACCCGAACTGACTTTATTATCAGAGTCGGCCGATGCGGGCGTCTATATGGTGATGGCTCGTGGTGGCCGTGAATTTTTTGTAACTGGTCATTCGGAATACTCTCCGTTGACGCTGGATGCTGAATATCGCCGTGATTTGGACAAAGGATTGCCAATTGACATGCCGCGAAATTATTACGTGGACAATAATCCGGAAAAAGGTGTGCAGGTGCGTTGGCGTGCGCATGCCAATCTTTTGTTTTCCAATTGGTTGAATTACTTTGTTTATCAAGAGACTCCGTATAATATCGAAGAAATTAGATAAAAATGATCAAGCAACGAAAGATAGAATTGTTGGCTCCAGCCAAAAATCTGGAATGTGGTATGGAAGCTGTCAATCATGGAGCCGATGCCGTGTATATCGGTGCTCCCAAGTTCGGTGCCCGTTCTTTGGCTGGCAACTCTTTGGAAGATATTGCGGCTTTGGTGACGTATGCTCATTTATATAACGTGCGTATTTATGTGACGGTCAACACTATTTTGAAAGAAGAAGAACTGCTTGAAACCGAACGGATGATTTGGGAGCTTTACCGGGTGGGTGTGGATGCCTTGATCATACAGGATATGGGTATTACCCGTTTGAATCTGCCTCCTATACCTCTGCATGCCAGTACGCAGATGGACAACCGTACGCCCGAAAAGGTATGCTTTCTTTATCAGACAGGGTTTCGCCAGATTGTATTGGCACGTGAACTGTCGTTGCAGGAGATTCAGCAAATTCATGCAGCTTGTCCGGAAGCAGCTTTGGAGGTGTTTGTGCATGGCGCGCTTTGTGTGAGTTATAGTGGGCAATGTTATGTCAGTCAGGCTTGCTTCGGCCGGAGTGCTAATCGGGGCGAATGTGCCCAGTTTTGCCGTCTTCCTTTCAGTATGGAAGATGCCGATGGTAAGCAGATAGTCCGTAACAAGCATTTACTGTCTTTGAAAGATTTGAATCAGAGTGAAGTATTGGAACAATTGCTGGATGCCGGTGTTACTTCTTTAAAGATTGAGGGCCGTTTGAAAGAAGTATCCTATGTGAAGAATGTCACGGCAGCCTATCGTCAGAAACTGGATGCCATCTTTGCTCGTCGAAAAGAATTTACGCGTGCTTCTTCAGGGAGTTGCCGATTTACTTTTAAGCCGCAATTGGACAAAAGTTTCAACCGAGGCTTTACGCATTATTTTCTGCAAGGCAGGAATCGTGAGGTAGCTTCCTTTGATACACCGAAATCGCTGGGTGAAGTGATGGGAACTTTGAAGGAACAGCGTGGAAATTGCCTGATTGTGGCCGGATTGAAACCGTTTCACAATGGTGACGGTGTTTGTTATTTGGACGAGCAGGGCCGTTTGCAAGGTTTTCGTATCAACCGGGTGGATAGTAATAAACTCTATCCAGCGGGAGAGATGCCACGTATTCGTCCTAAAACGCCGCTATATCGTAATTTTGATCAGGATTTTGAGCGCCTGCTCGACCGTAAATCGGCCGAACGCAAAATAGCTTTGAGTTGGACTTTATGCGATACTTTTTGGGGCTTTTCATTAGCTGCTGCCGATGAAGACGGAAACCAGGTAACACTTTCTTTTGAAGCTCCGAAAGAGTTGGCACGTACTCCTCAGGAAACTAATCTTCGCACTCAACTGATGAAGCTGGGTAACACATCTTATGAAGTGCTCCAAAATCGGAAAGGTGAGCCCGAAGGTATCACGATTCAGTTGTCCAAGAATTGGTTTATCCCGTCATCAATTTTGGCCGATTGGCGCCGACAAGTCATTGACCGGCTTACGGCTGTCCGGCGTATCAATTACCGCAGGGAACTTATCTCCTGGAAAAACACCACGCATCCTTTTCCGGCTACTTCGTTGAGCTATTTGGGCAATGTGATGAATACGGCTGCTGCCAGTTTCTATCATCAGCATGGACTCTCTTCGGTAGCTCCGGCTTTTGAAAGACAAGCAGTACCCGAAGCTGTGTTGATGTTCTGTAAGCATTGTTTGCGTTACAGCATGGGTTGGTGCCCTACATATCAGAAGGTCCGTTCACCTTATCGGGAACCTTATTATCTGGTAAGTACCGATGGCCGTCGTTTTCGTCTGGAGTTTGATTGCAAAAGCTGTCAGATGAAAGTGCGTGCAGCTGAATCGGTAGATTTGTAATGATGATATGGAGATAAAGGAAAAAACTGAGACTGTCCGTGTCTTTGGTAAAGTGTTGAACATGGGGCTGCTGGCGTTTTTTATGTTCTTGTCTTTTGTCTCCTGTCAATATGCCCGTCCTGACTGGACAGGTAGTGAATTGGAGCAACACACGCGTGATTCGCTGGATTATTTATATCAATATCATTATACCTGGAACACCAATCTAACCTTGTGTACCGATTCCGTTCGTTTGGCTTGTCTGCCGGTCAAAGGAAAATATCATTCACTTTATCGGGGAGACCAAGTCGTAGTGGCTGAGTTTGCCATTGATCCGCAGGATACTGTAGACAGCGTGTGGGTGAAACTGGCACATTCGCAGGAAATCCAAGGTTGGATGCGGGAGTCGGACATGAAACAAGTCTTTGTTCCCAACGATAGTGTATCTGAGTTTATTTATGTGTTCAGTCGCACTCATGCCTCTTATTTTCTTTTTATATTGGCTCTTTTTATCGGCGTCTTTTTGTTGCGTGCCATCTTTAAAAAACAGCTTCCGTTGGTTTATTTCAATGATATAGATAGTGCTTATCCTCTGTTACTCTGTCTGTTGATGGCTTTCAGTGCCACTGTCTATGAAACCATGCAAGTGTTTGTACCCGAAACCTGGGAGCACTTTTATTATAATCCTACTTTATCCCCATTTCAGGTACCTCTCATTTTATCTTTGTTTCTGATTAGTATCTGGGCTTTTGTGGTTGTATTTTTGTCAGCATTGGATGATTTGTTTCGACAGCTTCCTCCCATCGCCGCTTTGTTCTATCTGTTGGGATTGATAGCCAGTTGCATATTTTGCTATTTCTTTTTTATTTTGACCACGCGCTATTATGTGGGCTATCTTTTTCTTATTGCTTTCGCTGCATTGTTTTTGCATCGTTTGTATATTTCTTTGTGCGATGCCCGTTACACGTGTGGGGCATGTGGGGGAAAAATGCGAGATAAAGGTATTTGTCCGCATTGTGGTGCGATGAATCAGTAATACATAATCTAATGGCTTCTTTTTCGGACGCATGTACTCGTCAGTGAAAGGGCATTCTCTTTAGAAATCAAAACAGGCTCCGTTTCGCTTTCTCGTTTT
>AMCI01007409.1_pt1 | contig 23095 bp, 23 predicted proteins | sample 419838 | NCBI WGS metagenome assembly AMCI01 (sample SAMN01090643, study PRJNA158313) | gut metagenome
GAGCTTTCTTTTTTCTTGGATATCCCTTCTATTGATATCCTTTCTATAGATAGTCAGTTAAACATCTTCACCGACGAAGAAAGGGTTGTTCTTCTTATCATAAATAGTTGTTCTTCTTACCATAAATAAAGGAAGAGCAAATCTACGAAGAAAAGGATAACCGATTTACAATAAAGGATTACTTCTTCTTCAGAACCATCAGTTCGTTGCCTGATTCACCCAGCAGCGACAGCTTACCGTCTACCAACTGATAACCGCGCACTTCGCCCAACGCCTTCAGGACGTTTGTCTCAACGGTCATATCGGGACACATCATCATCGTAGCACCTACCTGGTCGAACTTCAGCGCATTGGGGTGCGAATTTTCCATCACCAACATACCGTGGATGTTGTTGCAACCGGCACAGCCATAAATCTTGTTTTCAGCCAGGTTGAAGCCCAGGAACGGAGCCTTTTCGCTTTCACCTACCGGCTGTCCACCGATGGTTTCCACCAACCATTCACCGTTCAGGTCGGCCTGAACAGGCGCAGCAGCTTCCTTCTTTTCCAATGTCATCAACACCTGACCATCGGCACCACACAAGGCTACCGCATCAGCTTGTCCGTCAACAGCCTGGAAAGAGGCTACCTGATTGATAGCACCCAGCACTTTTTCTTCAGTATTCATATCGGGACACATCATACGGGTACTTCCTACCTGATCGAACTTCAAAGCAGACGGTTTCAGCGAGTCTGTCACCAATGAACCCATCATGCGGTTGCAGCCGCTATTTCCATACATACGCTTTTCAGCTACATTAAATCCAATGAAAGGCATGTCTTCAGCTGTAATCTTTTCACCACCAACGGTTGTAATCGTCCATTCACCATTCAATGAAGACACTGACAACGACTGTTGTCCATTTCCACACGATACCATACATACACCGGCACAAGCGGCCATCATGACATTTCTAACTAATTTTTTCATATTCATTTCGGTTAAATCTTATCGTTTAGTGCACAAATCTATATACTTTATTCCATTCCGCCACGATTTTAAGTTAAACATTTACATTTTTTATATAAAAAGAAAGCCACAGATAGCAATTCCCGCCAGAGATGTCGTAAGAAAGCGAAACGTATCCATCATTACCCAAAATATTTTGCTATCTTTGCCCTGTGAACGACAGAAGTCTATCGGACGCCTGTCCTAAAATCCTTCAGACGGATACTGGGACAGGAAAAACGGGAACCAAGACGACCATCCTTCACAAGGACATGGTATTATATGATATATAAACTATAGAAACAACTCACACAAGAAACAATTTATTTTCAATAAAAAGGAACGAACATGGGTAAAGTATTAATTATCGGTGCTGGCGGTGTAGGTACTGTCGTAGCACACAAAGTGGCTCAGAATCCGGATGTATTCACTGACATTATGATTGCCAGCCGCACGAAGTCAAAATGTGACGCTATCGTGAAAGCAATCGGTAACCCGGCTATTCAAACGGCACAGGTAGACGCTGACAATGTGGATGAACTGGTGGCTCTGTTCAACAGTTTCAAGCCCGAAATCGTCATCAACGTGGCTCTGCCCTATCAAGACCTGACCATCATGGAAGCTTGCTTGAAGGCAGGCGTCAACTACCTCGATACAGCCAACTATGAACCGAAGGACGAAGCTCACTTCGAATACAGCTGGCAATGGGCTTACAAGCAGCGCTTCGAAGAAGCCGGACTGACAGCCATCCTGGGCTGCGGTTTCGACCCGGGCGTGAGCGGCATCTATACCGCCTATGCAGCCAAGCATCATTTCGACGAAATGCACTACCTGGATATCGTGGACTGCAACGCCGGTAACCACCACAAGGCATTCGCCACCAACTTCAATCCGGAAATCAACATCCGCGAAATCACTCAGAACGGCCGCTACTACGAAAACGGCGAATGGGTAACTACCCAACCGCTGGAATTCCACAAGGACCTGACTTATCCGAACATCGGTCCGCGCGACTCGTACCTGCTGTACCACGAAGAACTGGAATCGCTGGTGAAGAACTTCCCGACCATCAAGCGTGCCCGCTTCTGGATGACTTTCGGCCAGGAATACCTGACTCACCTGCGCGTAATCCAGAACATCGGTATGGCCCGTATCGACGAAATCGACTACAACGGCATGAAGATCGTTCCGCTGCAGTTCCTGAAGGCCGTGCTGCCGAACCCGCAAGACCTGGGCGAAAACTACGAAGGTGAAACATCTATCGGCTGCCGCATCCGCGGAGTGAAGGACGGTAAGGAACGTACTTACTACGTGTACAACAACTGCAGCCACCAGGCCGCTTACCAGGAAACAGGCATGCAGGGCGTAAGCTATACAACCGGTGTTCCGGCCATGATCGGTGCCATGATGTTCCTGAAGGGACTGTGGAAGCGTCCGGGTGTATGGAACGTGGAAGAATTCGATCCGGATCCGTTCATGGAACAGCTGAACAAGCAGGGTCTGCCCTGGCATGAAGTGTTCGACGGCGACTTGGAACTGTAAAACTGAAGAAAAGATGATGAACGTAGGAGACAAGGCCCCCGAAGTATTGGGGCTGAACGAAAAGGGTGAAGAAGTGCGCCTGGATGCCTACAAGGGCCGGAAAATCGTGCTTTACTTCTATCCGAAAGATATGACTCCCGGTTGCACGGCCCAGGCCTGCAACCTGCGCGACCACTACGATGAGCTGCGTGCCCAAGGCTACGAGGTGATTGGCGTCAGCATCAACGATGCTGCTTCACACCAGAAGTTCATCGCCAAGTACGAACTGCCCTTCCCCCTGATTGCCGACACCGACAAGCAGCTGGTGGAACAGTTTGGCGTATGGGGCGAAAAGAGCATGTGCGGACGCAAGTACATGGGTACCTTCCGCACTACCTTTATTATTAACGAAGAAGGCGTGATTGAACGGATCATCACCCCCAAGCAGGTGAAGACCAAGGAACACGCCCAACAAATTCTGTAACAGTACACTATTTATGGCAAAGAAAGATATCGAAGAAATTCCATTCGAGGGAGCCGGCGCAGGCAACAGCGAAAAGCTGAAGGCCCTGCAGGCTGCCATGGACAAAATCGAAAAGACCTTTGGTAAAGGTTCGATCATGAAGCTCGGCACCGACGATGTGCAGGAAGTGGAAGTCATCCCTACCGGTTCGATTGCCCTGAACGCTGCCTTGGGCGTAGGAGGTTACCCCAAAGGCCGTATCATCGAAATCTACGGTCCGGAATCATCGGGTAAGACTACCCTGGCTATCCATGCCATTGCCGAAGCACAGAAGAACGGCGGTATCGCTGCCTTCATCGATGCGGAACATGCGTTCGACCGCTTCTATGCGGCCAAACTGGGTGTGGATGTCGACAACCTGTGGATCTCGCAGCCCGACAACGGCGAACAGGCTCTGGAGATTGCCGAACAGCTCATCCGCTCGTCGGCCATCGACATCATCGTCATTGACTCGGTAGCTGCCCTGACTCCGAAGGCTGAAATCGAAGGCGACATGGGCGACAACAAGGTGGGTCTGCAGGCCCGACTGATGTCGCAGGCGCTGCGTAAACTGACTTCAGCCATCAGCAAAACCAACACCACCTGTATCTTCATCAACCAGTTGCGTGAAAAGATCGGTGTGATGTTCGGCAATCCCGAAACCACGACCGGCGGTAACGCGCTGAAGTTCTACGCTTCGGTCCGTCTGGATATCCGTCGTGCTACACAGCTGAAGGACGGTGAAGAAGTCATCGGTAACCAGGTCCGCGTGAAGGTAGTCAAGAATAAGGTGGCTCCTCCGTTCCGCAAGGCGGAATTCGACATCATGTTCGGCGAAGGCATCTCGCGTGCCGGCGAAATCATCGACTTGGGTGCCGAACTGGGCATCATCAAGAAGAGCGGTTCGTGGTACAGCTACAACGAAACCAAACTGGGTCAAGGCCGTGACGCTTCGAAGCAGGTTATCCAGGACAATCCGGAACTGGCTGAAGAACTGGAAGGACTGATTTTCGCTGCCCTGAAAGACAAGGAATAAGCAAACCTAGCGCGAGCGAATGCTCCCTATCCATACAAACAAGAACTCCTGTCCGCTGAATGGTTCAGCAGACAGGAGTTCTTGTTTGTATAGTAGGCACACTCGGTTACCTTCAACCGGCCAGTGGCCTCCTCATTCATATTACTTCTTCTTTTTACTTCTTCTTTGAGCTGAAAAGCGACTTGGAGCCTTCCTTTTTCAGTTCGAAACCAAGTTTCATGCCGTCGTACGTTTCGGTCAACTTATGAATAGCCGCAGCCGTCGTGCTGATGGAAGAAGCCTTGGCCGACAAGGTACTGAGAACAATCAGCAGTTTGTCGGCATCGAAAGACAGAGCCATGTTCGGACCGACCACCGTGACAAAAGCCACCGACTGCATGCCCCACTTGCCTTTCATCGTTACCGTCTTTTCCTTCTCGTCAAACGTATAGGTACCGTTCAAGGTACGACGTCCCAGCTTACAACTGTATGTACCATCTTCGGAGAAGGTATAACTTCCTTCAGTCAATCCGATACGTTCCAGAATCGGAAGCATCTTCTTTTCCATTTCCTGGGCAGCGATATCCCCTCCTGCCTGGGTCAACAGTTTTTCACTTTCAAACTGGCATTTCGGTCCTACGATATTCCAAGTACCGAGGATAGACGATGCCGTCGTAGCCTTGTCGCCTACAACAGCCTGTACCACCCCACTCAGAATTGACTGCAAGTCCTGGGCTGAGACAGAAACGGTCCACAGGTTCATGACCAACACCAGCAGCATCAGTTTCCCACATTTTTTCATTGTCATTGCATCGATTAAGTTTATGGTTATAGAATAGTGTCTATCAATGGTTGATTTCCCCATAAAAAAGATTCCCCAAAAACCAAAAGTCCCGGGGAATCTATAGAAAGATTTCTTCATTCATTCAAAGGAAATCCACGGAGAAGGAACTCCGTCGGTCGAAGCCAATCAGCAAGCCTTGAAGCTCATGTCGAGCCCCTTGACCGAGTGAGTCAGGGCACCGAACGAGATGAAGTCTACGCCAGCCTGCGCATACGGCAACATGGTTTCGTAAGTGATACCGCCCGATGATTCGGTTTCGCAACGACCGGCCACGATTTCTACCGCCTTACGGGTATCTTCGGGCGTAAAGTTATCGAACATGATACGGTCAACACCTTCAGCCAGCGCCTGGTTCAGTTCGTCGAAGTTACGCACTTCCAATTCAATTTTCAGGTTCTTACCCTTAGCCTGGCAATATTCCTTGGCACGAGTCACCGCATTATGGATGCCACCGGCAAAGTCCACATGGTTGTCCTTCAGCAGAATCATGTCGAACAAACCGATGCGATGGTTGCAACCGCCACCAATCTTCACGGCCATCTTTTCCATGATACGCATACCCGGAGTCGTCTTGCGGGTATCCAGCACCCGAGTCTTCGTACCTTCCAGTTTCTTCACATACTTGTTCGTCATAGTAGCAATACCGCTCATACGCTGCATGATGTTCAACATCAAGCGTTCGGTCTGCAGCAGCGACTGCACCTTACCTTCTACCACCATGGCTACATCGCCCGGTTTTACCGGCGTACCGTCTTCCATGAATACTTCCACCTTCATGGTCGGATCGAAACGATGGAACACTTCCTTGGCCACTTCAATACCTGCCAGGATACCTTCTTCCTTGATCAGCAACTTTGATTTTCCCATGGCATCGGCGGGAATACACGACAGGGTGGTATGGTCACCATCACCTATATCTTCGGCAAAAGACAGGTCTATCAGTCTGTCAATCAAATCTTTTACTACTAATTCGTCCATAATGCAAAATGTTTTTTGATGAATTGATAGACAAAGGTAGAGAAAATCCGTATTTTTGCAAAGCAAACCCCGAGGAAAGAGCGGGTGAAAATTACAGGAACAAGCGTTTTTTAGCAAGAACGACAGGAATTTAGCAAGAACAATATGAAATTTACATTACTCGTAGTAGGCCGAACGGTTGAAAAGCATTACATCACGGCCATTGCCGATTATGTGGAACGTACCCAACACTTCATTTCCTTTGACATGGAGGTGATTCCGGAACTGAAAAACACCAAAAGCTTGAGTATGGACCAGCAGAAGGAAAAGGAAGGCGAACTGATTCTGAAAGCCCTGCAGCCAGGCGATGTGGTGGTACTGCTCGACGAACACGGCAAAGAGTTCCGGTCGGTGGAATTTGCCCATTGGGTGGAACGCAAGATGCATACCGTCAACAAGCGGTTGGTCTTCATCATCGGCGGACCTTACGGCTTCGCCCCGAAGGTATACGAAGCAGCCCAAGAAAAAATCTCGCTCTCGAAGATGACTTTCTCACACCAGATGATCCGACTCATCTTTGTGGAACAGCTCTACCGGGCCATGACCATTCTGAACAACGGGCCTTATCATCACGAGTAGGACTTCCCGGGCATTCCGTCACCATATTTCCAGACAGTCAGTCAACGCAAAAAGGACTTCCCCTTCATTTCATCCGGAAATGAAAAGGAAGTCCTTCTTTATTAATGAGAAGGTTTGCCCCGCTTACCGACCTACGACGAAATCGACACAAACGGGAAGGTGGTCACTGAACCCTCCGTGGTATTTCTTGCCCCAATAGGTGCGCGACGGCGTCAAGCCTCCGTAACGGTCGTCTTCTTCCAGCAAGAAGGGATGTTCTACAATCCGGGCCTGATCGTACGAAGTGCGCAGCGTGGGATGCCCTTGCAACAAATGACCCGAAACGATCAACTGGTCCAGAATGCCCCATTCGCCCCGATAACGGTACGTACCTCCCTGACGACCATCCATCAGGTTGTAAAGCTTGCGCGATTCGACTTCTTGCCGAGGTGCCACCGCTCCCAACACCTTCGCTATTGAAGCATTGTGCGGATAATCGTTAAAGTCGCCCATGATCAGGACATTGGGATGCTGACGAGCCTGCATCACCGAATCTACAGCAATGTTCAGAATCTGCGCCGTAAACAATCGGAAAGGCTCACTCTTGGCTTCCCCCCCCGAACGTGAGGGCATGTGGCAGACGAATACGTCGAGGGTATCGCCCGACTGCACCTGTCCCGTCACGTGCAGAATGTCACGGGTGGGACGCAAATCGACTTCCTCATGCGGAATGCGGATGGGCTGCTTGCCTAACAGTTTGAAACTGCCCCGCTGATAAAGCAAAGCCACATCAATGCCACGCTGATCAGGCGACTCGGTCATCACATAGCGATAACCCGCTTCACGCAGCGGCGAATGTTCCGTCAAATCTATCAGACAGTGGTCATTTTCCACTTCACACAAACCGACCAGGTCGGGCACTTGTCCGTCTTGCCCCGTAGCCACAATCACCTTGGCTATCTTGGCCAACTTGTCGTTGTAACGGGCCACCGACCAACCTTTGGGTGACTCGGGCAAGAACTCGTGATCGTTCTTCAGCGAATCGTGCTGACAATCGAACAAGTTCTCTACATTGTAGAACATCACCCGGAACGGCTGTTGGGCGAAAGCAGTACCCAGGCAAGCGCACAGGCACAACAATAGACAAATCTTTTTCATACAAATCGTCGGTGGAATGAAACACTAGGCTTTGGCCGGAATGTGAGCCAACACATCCAGCAGATGACGCCAATACTTGTCGACCGTCGGAATCAACATCCGTTCATCGGGAGAATGCACGCCACGCAACGTAGGACCGAACGATACCATGTCGAGCGACGGATATTTTTCCAGGAACAAGCCGCATTCCAGACCGGCATGAATGGCCTTTACCTTCGGTGCAACACCGAACAACCGCTGATAGCTTTCCACAGCTACCTTCAAAATCGGCGACGCCGGATTAGGCTTCCAGCCCGGATATCCGTCACCGGTAGAAACTTCGGCACCCCCCAGGAGGAAAGCCGCACGAATCATTTCCGACATATCCTTGCGGGAAGAAAGGATCGAACTCCGCTGGCTGGTCACAATCTTGATCTTGTTGCCTTCCACCTGCTTGATGGAAGCCAGATTCGAAGAAGTTTCAACCAATCCCGGCATATCCTGACTCCAAGCATACACGCCGTTGTGAACGGCATATACCGAACGCAACAAATGAGCAGTCGTGGTCGGATCGATCGCTTCCGCACAAGGCGATTCTGAGGACAATTCAGTCTTCAGGTTCGGCTCGGTCACCGAGAATTCATTCTCCAGTTCGGCTGTATAGACATTCAAATCAACCCGTACCGATTCCTTGTCTTTCATAGGCACAGCACACAGCGCATGCGCTTCGCGGGGAATGGCATTGTGCAGGTTACCTCCATCAATCTGGCACAGGTAGAACGGGTACTTGGCAGCCAATTGGCTCAGGAAGCGGTTCAGCAACTTGTTGGCATTGGCGCGACCCTTGCTGATATCATCCCCGGAGTGACCACCGGTCAAGCCCTTCACCGCCACACTGAAGAAGAAATAATCCTGCGGAGCCGGCACCGGTTCGTAAGTAAATTCAGCAGTCGTATTGGCTCCACCGGCACAGCCGATAAACAATTCGCCTTCGTCTTCCGAGTCCAGATTGATCAGCACATCTCCACTCATGAATCCCGGCTGCAAGGCAAATGCACCAGTCAGACCGGTTTCTTCATCCACCGTAAACAGACATTCCAACGGACCGTGCTGGATATCGGTAGCTGCCAGAATAGCCAACTCCGAAGCCACACCGATACCATTGTCAGCCCCCAAGGTAGTACCCTCAGCCTTCAACCATTCACCGTCAACTACCGTACGGATCGGATCGTTTAGAAAATCGTGCACTGTATCACTGTTCTTCTCACACACCATGTCGATATGCGACTGCAGAATCACGGTCTTGCGGTCTTCCATTCCCGGAGTAGCCGGTTTCTTTATCAGCACATTACCGATGGCATCAACCTTTGTTTCGAGACCCTGTTTTTCACCAAAATCCTTCAAGTAAGCAATGATTTTCTCTTCATGCTTGGAAGGGCGAGGTACCTGGCACACTTCTTCGAAATAATGAAAAAGAGCAGCCGGCTGCAAATCCTTTTTATCCATAATTTGAATTGTATTAGTTCTGCAAATAGCAATCTATCTGCAAAAAATAGTTAAATAAATACTTCGTAAAGGAAATCGCCTCTATTTTCAAGGAAAAAGAGAAAGCGAAATCCCTGCAAACATTTATCTTTGCTCCGCAAAAATAACAAGGTTAAGGGAAATGACCCAATAAATTTGGCAAATCTCACCTCAAACACTAACTTTGCACCACAAAATTAATAGAAATGCTTCAGACTATCCTTATCACTGTGTTAATAGTTGCTATTAGCATCACCATCTTGTCCGTGGGAATCATCCTGAAAGGCAAATTTCCCAATCCGCACGTCAGTGGCAACAAGCATCTGCGTGAAAAGGGGATTGGATGTGCCCAATCCCAGGACCGTGCTGCCCGCAAGGCCAACAAGCACGCCATACCCGAAGTGGAAAAAGCAGGACAACAGCGTCGTCCGATGGAAGAAGCTGAAGATCCGGAAGAGGAATAAGTATGGGAAGAAGCAGTTTCAAAACTATGAATACTGAAAAATAATTAATAAAAAAACAATAGAATATGAAAAGAAAAAATTCAATCCTGAACGGATTCCTGGCACTGGCAGCTGTATTGCTCTTTGCCCAGTGCACCAACAACAATCAGGCCGCTAGCCCTGCTGCCAGCGCTCCTGCAGGTGTAGCCGGTTCTTCCAACATGAAGATTGCTTATGTAGAAATCGATTCATTGTTGACCAAATACAACTTCTGGAACGACCTGAACGAAGTGATGATTCAGAAGGAAGAAAACATCCGCACGACCTTGAACGAAAAGGCCAAGAAGTTGGATGCCAATGCCAAGGAATTCCAACGTAAACTGGAAAACAACGGTTTCGCTAGCCGCGAACGTGCTGAACAGGAACAAATGCGCATCATGAAGCAACAACAGGAACTGCAGCAGCTGCAGCAAAAGTTGAGCGAAGAACTGGCTGCTGAAAACCAAAAGAACAGCCTGCAGTTGCGCGACTCAATCAACTCTTTCCTGAAGGTGTACAACCAAGCTAAGGGTTACGATCTGATCATCAGCAACACCGGTTTCGACAACTTGCTGTATGCAAATCCGGCTTACAACATCACTCAAGAAATTATCGACGGTCTGAATGCCCGCTACACTCCTTCTTCAGTAAAGAAGTAATCCTGCCATTCACCGCATGATATAGCATACACCAAGCCGAAACAGACTTTTTACCAGCCTGTTTCGGCTTGTGTTGGCTTATGGCCTGGCACTCATCGGGAAACTAGCTTGACCCGATTGTCGGCCATGCCATCATACTCCCATATAAAAACCCAATAAACCGTTTATGAAAAAGTTAGTATTCAGCTTACTGCTGGCCGCTACAGCGGCTGCTCCGGCTCTGCCAACCTGGGCCACCACTCCCCAAACGAAAACAACTGCCTCCACCACTGGCAAAGTCATTGCTATGGACCGCGAAATGTTCGTAAAAGAAGTGTTCGACTATACCCAAAATACCAACGAATGGAAGTTTGAAGGAAAAAAACCGGCCATTATCGACTTCTACGCTACCTGGTGTGGCCCTTGTCGACGTGTAGCCCCCATTCTGAAAGAATTGGCCGAACAATACAAAGACCAGATTGTCATCTACAAAGTCGATACTGACAAAGAAAAAGAACTCTCGACAGCCATGGGTATCCAATCCTTGCCCACCATCCTTTTCATCCCGATGAACGGTCAACCGCAGGTGTTGGTGGGAGCAGCCGACAAAGCCACCTTCGAACGCGCCATTCGGGAAGTTCTGTTGGCCAAACCCCAACCTTAAAGATTATCCAGCTGGAACCTTCCGAAAGGCTCTCGTTCGTTAACAGGAGAAGAACAGACCATCTCTTCTCCTTTTCCTAGACTCTATTCCCCCTGCTACAATTCATATAGTTGTACAGGGGGAAACTTCTTTTTCGTCAAAGCACATCCGTCTTTCGCATGAAAAATAAAAAGAGGCTGCACTCGGAATACCCGAGGCAGCCTCTTTTCATTTTCATTATGTCTGTTTCAGTAATTCCTGATTACTTGAAGTAGCGGTTGAACAGACCTTCAAAGCCCTTACCGTGACGAGCTTCGTCCTTAGCCATTTCGTGAACTGTATCGTGGATAGCATCCAAATTCAGAGCCTTGGCACGAGTAGCGATACGCTTCTTGTCAGCGCAAGCACCTGATTCAGCATTCATACGCTTTTCCAGGTTAGTCTTTGTATCCCATACGCAGTCACCCAGCAGTTCAGCGAACTTAGCAGCGTGTTCAGCTTCTTCCCAAGCGTAGCGCTTGAAAGCTTCAGCGATTTCAGGATAGCCTTCGCGGTCAGCCTGACGGCTCATAGCCAAGTACATACCTACTTCTGTACATTCACCCATGAAGTGATTGTTCAGGTCCTTGATCATTTCTTCGTCACAACCCTTGGCAACGCCTACAACGTGCTGGTCAGCGAATTCCAGACCACCTTCTGTTTCAGTCATTTCCTGGAACTTAGAAGCGGGAGCTTTACACAACGGACATGCTTCGGGAGCAGTTTCACCTTCATGAATATAACCACAAACTGTACAAATAAACTTTTTCATAATTCTTCTTTTTTTATTAATTAGTCAATATTCTTTTTATTCTGATTCTCAAATTTCCCACTTTAAAATGGGAATAGCAAATTTTTCGGTTGGAATTTCAACTCTTCTTTTCTTATTTTACCTTTGTTACCAATTCCTTCTTCCATTTGTAACAAAACCGGGAAAAACCTGCGTCAATGTGCCTCCTCCTTCGAAGCGCAAGCAGGGCAAACCCCTTTGTAATACTGATGAACCTCTTCCACCCGAAAACCATTCATATCAATGGGTTCCAACTGCCGTTCTTCGCGAGCATAAGGAAGATCAAAGATGTGTCCGCATCGCTTGCAGAGGAAATGGGCATGCGGAGAAGTATCTCCGTCAAAACAAGCATTACGCTCGTCAATCGTCAGCATCTGAGCAGCTCCATGTTCCACGAACAGTTTCAGCGTATTGTATACGGTTGTCTTCGAAAGCGTGGGGATCTGCTTGCACAAGGCCATGTAGATCTCATCAATCGAGGGATGGGTCTTGTGACTCAGCAAGTAGTCCATAATAGCTATGCGCTGTACAGACGGCTTGATGTTATAGCTTACCAGATAATCGTATCCTTTCATCATTTACTTATTTGTAACAATTACAATTTTAATTCTGATGCAAAGATAGAGACTTCTTTTGAACCAGCAAATATTTAGGGCACTTTTTTTTATTTTTTTCTTTCGTGCTTCTTTTCAGAAAGGAATGATTATTTTTGCACCTATATTATATATAGAAACATAGAACATACACCTATGAAATTTGGTTTTGTAAGAGTGGCGGCTGCCGTTCCGGTAGTGAAAGTAGCCGACTGTAAATTTAATGCCCAGCAGATTGAAACCCTGATTGCCATAGCCGATGGTAAAGGGGTACAGATCATTACCTTTCCCGAGCTGAGCATAACGGGATATTCCTGCGCCGACCTGTTCGGTCAGTCATTGTTGCTGGAAGAGGCTGAAATGGCCTTGATGCAGATCATGAACAACACCCGACAGATGGATATTGTCTCCATCGTGGGTATGCCGGTGGTCCTGAACGCTACCCTGCTCAACTGTGGAGTAGTCATCCAGAAAGGGAAGATTCTGGGTGTAGTCCCCAAAACTTACTTGCCCAACTACAGCGAATTCAGCGAACAGCGCTGGTTCACCTCAGCCTTGAACCATCCCGATACAACTGTCCGTCTGTGCGGACAAAATGTTCCGGTCAGCGCTCACCTGCTTTTCGATACGCCTGAAACCTGCTTTGGCATCGAACTGTGCGAAGATTTGTGGGCCCCCATCCCACCCAGTTCCTCGTTGGCTCTGCAAGGGGCTGAAATCATCTTCAACCTGTGTGCCGACACTGCAGGCATCGGCAAACAAGCTTACCTGCAATCCTTGCTGGCCCAACAATCGGCCCGCTGTCTGAGCGGTTATGTGCTGGCTTCAGCCGGCTTCGGCGAGTCGACCACCGATGTCGTTTCAAGCGGCAATGGCTTGATCTATGAAAACGGCACGCTCTTGGCTGCTTCCGAACGCTTCTCACTCCAGGAGCAATTGGTCATCAGCGAAATTGACGTGGAACGGCTGCGGGGCGACCGCCTGGCCAACACCACCTTCTCAGCCAGCATGCGTCAGACGAACCAGCAGCCGGCCCTTCATGTCAACACGGAATATGTCAACCCACGCGAACTGAGTCTCACCCGCACCATCGAGGCACATCCGTTCGTTCCGCAAGGCCAGGAACTGGACGAACGCTGCCAGGAAATCTTTGCCATCCAAGTGGCTGGTTTGGCCAAGCGACTGGTTCACACAAACTGCAAAACCGTCGTTGTCGGCATTTCGGGCGGCCTTGATTCCACCTTGGCCCTGTTGGTATGCATCAAGACTTTCGATAAGTTGGGGCTGCCGCGCAAAGGCATCGTAGGAATTACCATGCCCGGTTTCGGAACGACCGACCGTACCTACAACAACGCCTTGCATCTGATGCACTCATTGGGAGTAACCGTCAAGGAAATCAGCATCAAGGATGCCTGCATCCAGCATTTCCACGATATCGGTCACGATATGACACAACACGATGTGACCTACGAAAACAGCCAGGCTCGCGAACGGACCCAAATTCTGATGGATGTATCCAACCAGTTGGGTGGCTTGGTCATCGGTACCGGCGACCTCTCGGAATTGGCCTTGGGATGGGCTACCTACAACGGCGACCATATGTCGATGTATGGAGTCAACGGCAGCATCCCCAAAACACTGGTGAAATATCTGGTAAACTGGGTTGCCTTGAACGAAGTGGACAACGAATCGCGCATCACCCTGCTCGATATCGTCGATACCCCCATCAGTCCTGAACTGATTCCGGCCGATGAAAACGGCAACATCAAGCAAAAGACTGAAGATTTGGTAGGCCCCTACGAACTGCACGACTTCTTCCTGTATCAGTTCCTCCGCTTCGGTTTCCGCCCTGCCAAGATTTTCTACCTGGCCGGTCTGGCCTTCCGCGACACCTATGACGAAGAGACCATCAAGAAATGGCTCACTACGTTCTGCCGTCGTTTCTTCCAGCAGCAGTTCAAGCGTTCGTGCCTGCCCGACGGACCCAAGGTTGGCTCCCTGTCACTCAGTCCACGTGGCGACTGGCACATGCCGAGTGATGCCAGCGCAGCCCTTTGGCTGAAAGAGTGTGAAGAACTGTAATCCACAGTTTCATCCCCTTACCCCAAAGGGGTATCGAAACCCTGATACCTAGACGAGCAAACCCCTGCTACATCATTTTGTAACAGGGGTTTGTTCGTCTAGGATATGATGACACACCCATCTTTTTCTTTCGACAAACCAAAAAGTGATTCCTACTAGATGCATCCTTTGCTCGAAGGCACTTCGAAATGATAGATATCGCGCCGGATAGCCTGCTTGATGGCTCGGGCCAGCGCCTTGAAGATGCCTTCTATCTTGTGATGCTCGTTTTGTCCTTCGGCACGGATATTCAGGTTCATCGCTGCCGCATCGCTCAGTGACTTGAAGAAATGCAGGAACATCTCGGTGGGCATGTCGCCGATTTTCTCCCGATGGAACTCGGCTTCCCAAACCAGCCAGGGTCGGCCGCCGAAATCCAAAGCTACCTGACAAAGGCAGTCATCCATCGGCAGACAGAAGCCATAGCGTTCGATACCACGCTTCCGGCCCAATGCCTGACGCAGACATTCGCCCAAGGCAAGAGCTGTATCTTCGATGGTATGGTGCTCGTCCACCTGCAAATCACCCTGCACCCGGATGCGCAAGTCGATTCCTCCGTGCTTGGCTATCTGTTCGAGCATGTGGTCGAAAAATCCGAGACCGGTAGCAATGTCGGCTTGTCCCGTACCATCAAGGTTCATCCGTACTTCGATATCGGTCTCACGGGTAGTTCTTCGAACTTCCGCCACACGTTCGCCGGCAAAGAGGAACTCTGCAATCCGGTCCCAACTGGTTGTAGCCAACACACACGTCTGTAACAGCAACTCGTCTCCCTGCAGGCAAGCCGTATCCGGCTGAAGCAAGATGGCCTTGCAGCCCAGATTGACTGCCAACTGCACATCAGTAGCCCGGTCACCTATCACAAAACTGCCAGGCAAATCGTAGGCTGCACTGAAATACGAGGTGAGCATACCGGTACCCGGCTTACGGGTCGGCGCATGGTCTTCCGGAAAACTGCGGTCGATGCATACGTTATCAAAGGTTATGCCCTCGCCTTCCAACGTCTGCATCAACAGGCGATGGACAGGCCAGAAAGTTTCTTCGGGAAAAGACGGTGTACCGAGACCATCCTGATTGGTCACCATTACCCATTCGAAATCCAGGTGTTGACGGAGGAAATGCAGGTTTCGGAAAACCCCCGGATAAAACTGCAACTTTTCGAATGCATCCAACTGATAATCGACAGGCGGTTCGATGACCAGCGTCCCATCACGATCAATAAACAGGCATTTCTTGGGAGAAGGTGATACAACTCCCTCACAGGAAGGAAAGGATTCGCCCGCTTCCATCTTCTGCGGATGAGCGGCCACCGAAGAAGCTTGTGGCAAAGTTTCCGGATGTTCTACAGAAGTACTCATAAAGCTGACGGTTTTTCAGGTTCCACATGCACCGGAAAAGCCCGTAAGGCTTCCAGCAATTGGTCGTTCTCAGGACGTGTGCCGACCGTAATACGCAGACAGTTGCCACACAAGGCCACATGGGTGCGGTTACGGACAATGATTCCCCGACCCACCAAATAGTCGTAGATGCGTTGGGCATCGGTCACCTGAACCAGGAAGAAATTGGCATCGGTCGGATACAGATGGACACATACCGGCAATTCCCGGAAAGCAGCCACCAAGCGGGCCCGTTCCTCGAGCAGCGTCTTGACCCAGCGGTCCACTTCATACGGACGCTGCAGCAAACGGATGGCTTCTTCTTGGGTCAGCAGATTGACGTTGTAGGGATACTTGATTTTGTTGAGCACACCGATAATTGCCGGCGAAGCAAAAGCCATGCCCAGACGGATGGCTGCACATCCCCACGCTTTCGAAAAGGTCTGCAGGACGATGAGGTTCGGGTAGCGGTCGAGTTCCTTCAAGAACGAAGGAGCCTCTGAAAAGTCGGCATAGGCCTCATCGACCACCACCAGGCCAGGAAAAGCTTCGAGCAAGCGGATGATTTCGTTGCGGTCCAGATTGTTGCCCGTCGGATTGTTGGGGGAACAAAGGAACAGCAGTTTGGTCTGCTCGTCAACTGCAGCCAGCAACGAATCAGCCTGCAGACAGAAGCCTTCACCCAAGAGAACCTTGCGGTAGGCCACCTCATTCACCTCAGCACAGACCTGATACATCCCATACGTGGGTTCGATGGCTACGACATTGTCCACCCCCGGACGACAGAACGCACGGAACAGCAGGTCGATAGCCTCATCACTCCCATTCCCCAGAAAAATTTGGTCGGGGCGTACCTGTTTGAGCGGCGCCAACAGTTTTTTCAAGTTGCGTTGCAGCGGGTCCGGATAGCGGTTGTGCGGTGCGTTGTACGGATTCTCGTTAGCGTCGAGAAACACCGAAGCCTCGGCACCGTTATATTCATCGCGAGCCGAAGAATAGGGTTTCAAAGCCCGGATATTCGGTCGCAACAGTTCATTCAAATCTTTCATAAAAACTCGTATTTAAAGGTCGGCCGACCTTCAACGGACGAAGGGTCCGCATCCGGCAGCCGACAAAGGTTCACGATAGGAAAAAAACAGCTGCTGCCCCAGGGACAGCGCCCCCTCTATCCTGCCAGCCAAGAAATTCCCCTACCTACGAGAACAATGGTTTGCCCGACAGAAGAAGGAATCTCCCTACCAGGAACAGGATTTCACCTGACTGGAAAGGGGAATCATCAAGAAGAGGTCTTCACCGATTGCAGCGCCTTCAAGCGGATGGTCACAGCCTGCCGGTGGGCCGCCAACTGTTCATGGGTTGCCATCACTTCAATGGCTGGACCGATATGTTGGATACCTTCGGACGAAATCTCCTGAAAAGTGATTTTCCGGACAAAGCTGTCCAAATTCACCCCACTGTAAGCCGTGGCATACCCGTGCGTAGGCAAAGTATGGTTGGTACCCGAAGCATAGTCACCGGCACTTTCCGGAGCATAGGGGCCCAGGAAAACCGAGCCGGCATTCACCACTCTAGCAGCCAATTCCAGATAGTGGTCCGTCTGGATAATGAGGTGTTCGGGCGCATAAGCATTCACCAGGTCGATGGCCTCGTCCAAGTCCTTCACCACCATGAGCTTGCTCTCGGCCAATGCCTTTTCTGCGATTTCCCAACGGGGCAATAACGAGAGTTGGCGCTGTACCTCGAACGCAACCTCTTTCACCAATGCCTCCGAAGGGGTGACCAATACCACCTGACTGTCGACTCCATGTTCAGCCTGCGACAGAAGGTCGGCCGCCACAAAGGCAGGATTTGCATGCTCATCAGCCAGTACGGCTACCTCCGACGGACCAGCCGGCATGTCGATGGCCACATCGCGCAGCGAGACCTGCTGCTTGGCAGCCGTCACGAAGCGGTTGCCCGGTCCGAAAATCTTATAGACCCGCGGTACACTTTCGGTTCCATAGGCCATGGCTCCGATAGCCTGCACCCCCCCAGCCTTGAAGATGCGATGTACACCGGCCACGCGGGCGGCATAAAGAATGGCTGGATGAATCTTTCCCTGTTTGTCGGGAGGGGTACAAAGGATGATGTCGCGACAACCTGCCAACTGGGCAGGAATGGCCAACATCAGTACGGTAGAGAACAGTGGTGCCGTACCGCCCGGGATATAGAGTCCAACCCGCTCGATGGGGACAGCCCGTTGCCAGCATACTACCCCCGGCAAGGTTTCGATTCGTTCCCCTTCAAAGCGTTGGGCAGCATGAAACTTACGGATGTTTTGCTGAGCCAGCAGAATCGCCGCCTTCAGCGAGATGGAAACCGATTCCTCGGCTTCGTCCAGTTCCGCTTCAGTCACCGCCAGTGACTCCAGGGCAACACCGTCAAACTGAGCTTCATAATCCAGCACCGCCCGGTCACCTTCGGCCCGGACACGTGCCAATACCTGGTTCACCGTTTCGCGCACGGCTTCCACTTCGACTTCGGGACGCTTCAACAAGGCCTCCCATTCTTCACGTTGAGGATAAAGTATCGTTTTCATGGTTTTCTTCTTCTCTGTTCGATTTAGCTATAGTCTTCGGATGGATGCGGTTACCCGCCTTTCAAAGAATCATCTTCTCGATGGGCAGCACCAAAATACCTTCTGCTCCCAGGGCTTTCAGTTTACCGATGATTTCCCAGAACCGGTGTTCGTCGAGCACCGTATGGACCGAACTCCAACCCTCCTGGGCCAGTGGCATCACCGTGGGACTCTTCATTCCCGGCAATACTTCAATGATTTCCGGCAAGCGATCAGTCGGGACATTCATCAAGACATACTTCTTGTCCTCGGCCTGTTTCACCGCTTCCATCCGGAACAGCAGTTCATCCAGAATGGCACGCTTGTCGGCATCCAGTCCCGGATGACCGATGAGCAAGGCCTCGCTCTGCATCACCACTTCCACCTCCTTCAGGCGGTTGCTCACCAAGGTCGACCCTGAGCTGACAATGTCGAAGATGGCATCAGCCAATCCGATGCTCGGCGAAATTTCCACCGAACCGGTAATGACATGGATGTCGGCCGTAATGCCGTTGCGCTGCAGGAAATCCTTCAGGATACCCGGATAGGAAGTGGCAATCTTGCGTCCTTCGAACCACGACAGACCGGGATAATCCACATCCTTGGGGATAGCCAGCGACAAACGGCAACGGCTGAAGCCCAAGCGACGGATGACAGTAGCCTCTTCGTGTCGTTCGACGAACTCGTTTTCCCCCACAATACCCAAGTCGGCAATGCCACTGGCTACCGACTGCGGAATATCATCGTCGCGCAAAAACAGCACTTCTACCGGAAAGTTGGGCGATTGCACCAAGAGGATACGTTTGGAAGACGGCAGTTTGATGTCCGCTTCCTGCAGCAAGGCCATTGTCTCCTCAAACAGGCGGCCTTTCGATTGTACAGCAATTCTAAGCATGGTTCTATGTTTTTTCTAGTATTTATTTCCTATCCATCGGTCGATCAAATCCCGGGTCGGAACCGAAAACAAAAAAGGGCTCACCCCTCGGCAAGCCCTTTGTGCTGTAACTTCACCCATACAGCCTCATCGCCCACCGAAAAAATCGCTGAGTAACACATGATGCTGGTGTGTAAAGTTTCTAATCATTTCGATTCGCCTGTTTGATTTTTCAACACGATCCCGAAACCTATCGGGCTTTACGTTGCGACGAATGTAAAGTCTTTATTTGACAAAAACAAACATTTATCACAAATTATTCGGTTTTACTATCAAAAACGCGGATTAGCATTCAAAATCCACACAGGAACGGTCGGCCTTGACGTCCTTCAGGATACCGGCAGCCGCCACATGGTCGGGATGTACTGCATAGGCCTTCACGTCATCCAGCGAATCAAATTCACTTTCCAGACAGATATCCCACTGTTCAGCCGGATTCATGTTCAATCCCACGAATATGCGACGGATGAACGGGATGGTAGCCGGCAAGGCTTCGATTGCAGCCTTGAAATCATTCATTACCTGCGCCTTGACATCAGCAGCCAAGGTTTCTTTCAACTTAAACATGACAATGTGCTTAACCATACTTTGATATTTTAATTAAATGTTCTATTTTTGTACGAAATGAACAGTCGGCTTTTCCGAGCACGACTGAATGCAAAGATAACTGATTTTGTTTTAATTTACATTCTATTCAAGATGATAATTATTGGTATTGCCGGCGGAACCGGTTCGGGAAAGACGACTGTGGTGAAAAAAATCATTGAAAGCCTGCCAGCAGGCTCGGTGGCAGTCATCCCGCAAGACTCCTACTACAACGACCAGTCGCACCTGCCCTTGGAAGTACGCAAAAAGACCAACTTCGACCATCCCGAGGCTTTCGACTGGGCCTTGTTCGAACAGCAGATTGCCGAATTGCGGGCCGGACGGGCCATTGAACAACCCACCTACTCCTACATCGTCTGTACCCGTCTGTCGGAAACCGTGCATGTGGAACCCAAGGAAGTCATCATCATCGAAGGCATCATGAGCCTTTATGACAAGGAACTGCGCGACCTGATGGACCTGAAAATCTTTGTGGATGCCGAACCCGACGAACGGTTGCTCCGCGTCATCAGCCGCGACATGGTGGAACGGGGCCATCCGTTGGAAATGCTCATCGACAAGTACCGCAACGTACTGAAACCCATGCACGACGAGTTCATTGAACCAACGAAGCAATATGCCGACATCATCATTCCCAACGGAGGCAACAACCAGAAAGCCATCGAGATTCTGAAGCTCTACATCGAAAAAATCCTCGACCGATGAAACGCAAGCTGTCCTCACTGAAAGGCTTGTTCCTGCTCCTCGGACTGGGGGGATTGCTCAGTTTGGGCTTTGGTGTGGGCAGCTGCAAGCGACCCTCACCAAACTCCGAAACCGAGGACCTGGCCCACTACGACCTGCCCCAAATCAAGGACAGCGGCACGTTGGTGGTCCTCACCCTGAACCGATCGACGTCCTATTTCGACTACCGGGGCGAACCGATGGGCTTTCAATATGAACTGGCCGACCAGTTTGCCCGCTCACTGGGACTGAAACTGGAGGTTAAAGTAGGCCGCAGTCCCAAAGACCTGGTCCATCGTCTGCTGCAAGGGGAAGGCGATCTGATTGCATACGCCTTGCCCGTTACAAAAGACTTCAAGGACAGTGTCCTCTTCTGTGGTGAAGACATCATCACCCACCAGGTATTGGTGCAACGCACTGCCCGGGGAAAACGGGGAAAACAACCTTTGAAGGACGTCACCGAACTGTTGGGCAAGGAAGTGTATACGAAACCCGGAAAGTACCTTGAACGCTTGGTCAACCTCGACAAGGAACTGGGCGGCGGAATCCTGATTCATGTGGTCGACAACGACAGCATCACTGCCGAAGACCTCCTGATGCAGGTTTCGGAAGGCCAAATCGACTATGCCGTATGCGACAACGACCTAGCCCAACTGAACAAGACCTACTACCCCAACCTGCACATCTCGCTGGCATTGAGCTTCGACCAACGGGCATCCTGGGCCGTCCGCAAAACCTCCCCCCTGCTGGGTCAGGCAGCCAACGAATGGCAACAACAGAACCGGACTTCACCGGCCTACCGGGCCAGTACAAAACGCTACTTTGAAATCAGCAAGCGAACGCCGCACGGCTCCATTCTCTCGCTGAAGGATGGCAAAATCTCGCATTACGATGCCCTGTTCAAGAAATATGCTCCGGAAATCGGCTGGGACTGGCGACTGCTGGCTTCCCTGGCCTATACCGAATCGAACTTCGATACCACTGCTGTATCTTGGGCCGGAGCCAAGGGACTGATGCAACTCATGCCCCGCACAGCCCGAGCCATGGGCGTACCCGCCGGCAAGGAACAGAATCCTGAAGAGAGTGTGAAGGCTGCTGTGAAATACATCGCAGCCACCGCCCGCTCATTCAGCAAAATACCCGACCCGGCCGAACGCATCAAGTTCATCCTGGCCGCCTACAATGCCGGCATCGGTCATGTACTCGATGCCATGGCCTTGGCCGAGAAATACGGCAAGGACAAGAACACCTGGGACGGACATGTGTCCCGATACATCCTGCTCAAGAGCAACGAAGAATATTTCAACGACCCGGTGTGCAAGAACGGCTACTTCCGGGGACGTGAAACCTTCAACTTTGTGAAGGAAGTAACCGGAAGGGCCAAAATCTACCAGGAAAAAATCCGTTAATTCGCTGGGTGTTTGATATCGCTAATTATACTACTCACATTTTATATGACTGAACATACAACTCAAATGAACGAAAAAGAATACCTCGACCGGTTTGAAGACCGGATGCAACAAGACCTGTTGCGCTTATGTACCTCGTACGGAATGCTCGATGGCTCCCTGTTGGCCAGCGACGATATCAATGAACATTGGCAGAAACTGGCCCCCGAATACCTGGCGGATGCTGTGGAACAAGTGCGCGACTACCCCACCGTATCGGTAGCCTGGGCAGCCTATCTGGGCGTTGCCATGGCCTATGGCTGGGACATGAACTGGAGTACCTTCTCGAAAGCCGGCTACACCTTCTTCTATGGTGAACGGGGCTTCGACGATATGGACGAACACATCGTGCGCGACCTGCTGGGCATTGCCCTCGACAGCGAAGAAGCCAAACAGCTGGAAGAGATGATTCACCGCTGCGCCCAAATGGCGGTCGGCCTCATCCGCCGCGAACAGATCGAACCGCAAAGTCCGCTGGCTTACTACGCCTTCTCGCGGGCCTGCGAGGTAATGTACCGCACCGGTGCCGCCATCGGTCTGAAAAAGCTGAACTACAAGATGGAGAAAGTCAACCTGAGCGACTTGTACAATACGAAGAGACAATTGCCCAACTGATTTTCCTACAGTTCTTCATTCCATCATACAAAAGTGCCATCCATTCTACATTTAAAAAGAAAATGGATGGCATTTTTCATTCAAACACGACAGATACTTTCACTTTATTTCTATATTTGCATATTTCCCTACGGAAGACAAGAAACACGATCTGATACTTATAAAAGCACTACTTTATGAAGAAAGGAATCCTCTTTATCCTATTTGTGAGTTGGACACTTGTCACTTTTTCGCAAACCTACCTGAAGGTGACCCCTTTTGATACCTTGGGAGTATCGAACATCCACATTTTATATGAAATGAAGTTTATGCCGGACACGTTGGACCGTACCCGTTTTGACAAACGGATGTTGTTGCTGGAGATTGGAGAAAAAGGACTTTCCCG
>AMCI01007516.1_pt1 | contig 22917 bp, 19 predicted proteins | sample 419838 | NCBI WGS metagenome assembly AMCI01 (sample SAMN01090643, study PRJNA158313) | gut metagenome
GGACACCCTAGTAAATAACCTCAACGCTTTGGTACCCGGTACCGAGTTCGAAGGCAAGAGCGTCGAAGAGATCGTCAAGACCGCACCCGACGGAGGCATCTTCAACAACGCAGGACAGGTATTGAACCACACCCTCTACTTCCTGCAGTTTGCTCCCCAACCGAAGCAAGCCGAACCGACCGGCCGATTGGCTGAAGCCATCCAACGCGACTTTGGAAGCTTCGAAAATTTCAAGAAAGAATTTAACAAGGCTGCCACTACACTCTTCGGATCGGGATGGGCCTGGCTGTCCGCCGATGCCGAAGGCAAACTGCACATCACCCAAGAGCCCAATGCCAGCAATCCGTTGCGTCGGGGGCTGAAGCCTCTGCTCTGCTTCGACGTTTGGGAACATGCCTACTACATCGACTACCAGAACCGCCGTGCCGACCACCTGAACCAATTGTGGAACCTTATCGACTGGAACGTTGTAGCACAAAGAATGTAAAGGCTGACTGCGAAAGTGCACGTCTCCAAACCATAACGGGTTCCCGAAATCCATTCTGACAACCCGTCCCCGCGACAGCTGTTTGCCACGGGGACGGATACCATCCTCATCCGAGCGCAATGAAATCTGCATCTGCCGAAGATTTGATTCCTTAGAATCAAAAAGAATTTTGCCTTTCCGACAATACCGACTGCAAGAAAAAAATCCATCTTTTTTTGGTCGTTTTGTTTGCAGGAATCAAAAGTAAACCCTAACTTTGCATCGCATTCCCGAAAGGATAGACCCTTATCTACTTCATTATTTACTATTTCTCATTGTCTATCCATTTCCCGATTTAATTTATTTCCCCCATTGCAAATCCAAGCCTGATTTTACGGGCTTCTTGTATAATTTTTAATCCCTATTTCAATATGGACATTAGTTTGATTGGCGCAAACGCCGGTTCCGTATGGAACGCCCTGCATGCACACGGTGAGATGGATCTTGCCAAGTTGAAAAAAGAAACCAAACTGAATGACGCTGCTTTGGCTGCTGCAATTGGCTGGCTGGCTCGTGAAAACAAAATTCAGTCGGAAGAAACAAAGAAAGGTAAAAAGGTTGTTGAACTTTTTTCATTGGTAGACTAAGATCTGTTTGCAACCTTTGTCCTTTTGAGGACTGGGACAAAGGACAGTGGAAAGCCATCCCCCTACACAAGCGGGAATGGCTTTTTTTGTGTCCTTTCGTTGCATCTTCAAAAATAAACTGTATCTTTGCCGCCATGTAAAGACAAAGGGGTGCCCCACCGTCCACGACGAACGACAGCGGGCTGAGATCATACCCTGTGAACCTGATGCGGTTAGTACCGCCGAAGGGATTGTTATTCTTCTCTTACCAATCTGCGCCGTCCGGCCTTGACTTGCAGCTCTTTGTGTTTTACAAAACCTTACAAAAACGCAATTGTATGAAAGTAACTGTAAACAGCAAAGAGACCGAAGTACTCGACGGATGTACCTTGGCGCAACTCGCCCTTTCCCTGGAACTTCCCGAACGGGGCGTGGCCGTAGCCGTCAACAACCGAATGATTCCCCGCACTCAATGGGAAAGCCATGTGCTGCAACCCAACGACTCACTGGTCGTCATCAAAGCTGCCTGTGGCGGATAAGGAGGGAAGGCTATGGAACTGCAATTCATCACTCACTTTACCGAACGTTTCTCGTACCTCGACTCGGCACGCATGGCCCTGGAAGGCGGATGCCACTGGATCCAACTGCGCATGAAGGAAGCCACCCCTGAGGAACGCGAACAGGTGGCACGCGCCGTACAAGCCTTGTGCCGCGACTATCAAGCCACCTTCATCATTGACGACGACGTCGACCTGGTGCTGCGTCTGAAAGCCGACGGTGTGCACTTGGGCAAGAACGACCTGCCCATCGCTGAAGCCCGCCGTATCCTGGGCAAGGACTTCCTGATTGGCGGCACGGCCAACACCTTCGATGACGTACGCTCGCACTACCTGGCCGGAGCCGACTACATCGGTTGCGGCCCCTTCCGCTATACGACTACCAAAAAGAACCTCTCACCCATCCTGGGACTGGAGGGCTATCGTTCCATCGTGCAACAGATGCACGATGCAGGCATCGCTTTGCCCATCGTGGCCATCGGCGGCATCACCTACGACGATATCCCTGCCATTCTCGAGACCGGCGTCACCGGCATCGCCTTGAGCGGCACCATCCTGCAAGCTGAAGATCCGGTGGCCGAGACTCGCCGCATCCTGACGCGCTAAGCAAACAAAATAATCAATGTCAATATTTTAAATTCAAATAACACATGGAAAAACTCATCATTGCCGGCAAGGAATTCAATTCCAGACTCTTTCTGGGAACCGGCAAATTCAACTCGAACGCACAGATGGAAGCTGCCATCTTGGCTTCGGAATGTGAAATGGTCACCGTGGCCATGAAACGCATCGAACTGAACGACAAGGAAGACGACATGCTGAAGCACATCGTCCACCCGCATATCCAACTCCTGCCCAACACCTCGGGCGTGCGCACAGCTGAAGAAGCGGTGTTTGCCGCTCAGATGGCCCGCGAAGCGTTCGGCACCAACTGGCTGAAACTGGAGATCCACCCCGACCCGCGCTACTTGCTGCCCGACTCGGTGGAAACACTGAAGGCTACCGAAGAACTGGTAAAACTGGGCTTCGTGGTACTGCCCTACTGCCAGGCCGACCCCACATTGTGCAAGCGGTTGGAAGAAGCGGGCGCTGCTACGGTGATGCCGCTGGCGGCACCGATCGGTACGAACAAGGGACTCCAGACCCGCGACTTCCTGCGCATCATCATCGAACAGTCGTCTGTGCCGGTGGTGGTGGATGCGGGCATCGGCGCACCGAGCCATGCGGCTGAAGCCATGGAAATGGGTGCCGATGCGTGCCTGGTGAACACTGCCATCGCCGTGGCCGGTAATCCTACCGAAATGGCCATCGCCTTCAAGGATGCCGTCATCGCCGGACGCCGCGCCTACGAAGCCGGACTGGGTGCCGTAGGACAGAACCTGGTGGCCTCGGCCTCTTCTCCCCTTACTTCATTCCTCGACCTGTAAAACCTGAAAGCCATGAATCAAGAGCAACAAGCCTTACAAGAAAAATTAGCCGAAAAGACTGCTGCCGGTACAGCAGGTATCCCCGACAAGCGGGCCTACGCCCACGCCGAAAAAGCCTATATGCAAGGAGTGCAATTCCCTTACATCCGGGTGGGCATGCAGAAAGTGAACCTGACCCCGACCGTCACGGTGGTGAACGGCGAAAAGGTGAGTACACCCAACGCTCCGGTCTACATCTACGACACAAGCGGTCCGTTCAGCGACCCGAACATCACCATCGACCTGAAGAAGGGATTGCCCCGTATGCGCGAAAGCTGGATCACCGGCCGAGGCGACGTGGAGCAGCTGCCTTCCATCTCGTCGGAATACGGACGGATGCGCCGCGACGACCAGAGCCTGGACCACCTGCGCTTTGAACACATCGCCCTTCCCTACCGCGCCAAAGCAGGCAAGGCCATCACCCAGATGGCGTATGCCAAGGCAGGGATCGTTACACCCGAAATGGAATATGTCGCCATCCGAGAGAACATGAATTGTCAGGAATTGGGAATCGAAACGCACATCACGCCCGAGTTCGTACGCGACGAGATTGCTGCTGGCCGCGCGGTGCTGCCGGCCAACATCAACCACCCCGAAAGTGAACCGATGATCATCGGCCGCAACTTCCTGGTGAAGATCAACACGAACATCGGCAACTCGGCCACCACCTCGACCATCGACGAGGAAGTGGAAAAGGCCGTATGGAGCTGCAAGTGGGGTGGTGACACGCTGATGGACCTGTCTACCGGTGCCAACATCCACGAGACACGTGAATGGATCATCCGCAACTGTCCCGTGCCCGTGGGTACCGTACCCATCTACCAGGCGTTGGAAAAGGTGAACGGCAAGGTGGAGGACCTGACCTGGGAAATCTACAAGGACACCCTCATCGAGCAGTGCGAACAGGGCGTGGACTACTTCACCATTCACGCCGGCATCCGCCGGCAGAACGTCCACCTGGCCGACAAGCGTCTGTGCGGCATCGTGAGCCGTGGCGGCAGCATCATGAGCAAGTGGTGCCTCATCCACGACCGCGAAAGTTTCCTGTACGAGCACTTCGACGAAATCTGCGACATCCTGGCCCAGTATGACGTGGCCGTATCGCTGGGCGACGGGCTGCGTCCGGGCAGCATTGCCGATGCCAACGACGAGGCGCAGTTTGCCGAACTCGACACGATGGGCGAACTGGTGCTGCGTGCCTGGGAGAAGAACGTGCAGGCCTTCATCGAAGGTCCGGGTCATGTGCCCTTGCACAAGATCCAGGAGAACATGGAACGCCAGATCACGAAGTGCCACAACGCGCCGTTCTACACCCTGGGCCCGCTGGTGACCGACATCGCTCCGGGCTACGACCACATCACGTCGGCCATCGGCGCCGCACAGATCGGTTGGCTGGGTACTGCCATGCTGTGCTACGTCACCCCGAAGGAACACCTCGGTCTGCCCAACAAGGAAGACGTGCGCACCGGCGTCATCACCTACAAGATTGCCGCCCATGCCGCCGACCTGGCCAAAGGTCATCCGGGAGCCATGGTGCGCGACAATGCCCTGAGCAAGGCCCGCTACGAATTCCGCTGGCGCGACCAGTTCCACCTGAGTCTGGACCCCGACCGTGCGTTGGAGTACTTCAACGAAGGCCGCCACACCGACGGCGAATACTGCACGATGTGCGGTCCGAACTTCTGCGCGCTGAAGCTGAGCCGCGACCTGGGCAAGCTGTAAGGATTACGCCAAACTGCAAGAAATGAGCAAGGTGTAAGGATTTCGCACTAGCTACAAGGAATACAAACTAGCTGTAAGGATTACACCAAGCTGTTAGAAACTAGCGTGCTGTAACCATTACGCAACGCTACAAGGAATACCATTCCAAACGAATTTTTCAACTTTAAATTTTATCGAATAACGTGTTTTCAGACGAATTAGAAAAAATAAGTTGGGAAGCCACCACCGAAGCGATCTATGCCAAGACCGAGAGCGACGTGCTCCGGGCTCTTGGCAAAGAGCATTGTACGGTGGACGACTTCATGGCGCTCATCTCGCCGGCCGCAGCCAAATACCTGGAACCGATGGCCGCCTTGAGCAAGAAGTATACCGAAGAACGCTTCGGAAAAACCATCTCGATGTTCATCCCGCTCTACATCACCAACTCGTGTACGAACTCGTGCGTGTACTGCGGCTTCCACATCAGTAACCCGATGGCCCGCACCATCCTGACCCCCGAACAGATTGAGGACGAATGCATCGCCATCAAGCAGCTCGGCCCCTTTGAGAACCTGCTGCTGGTGACGGGCGAGAACCCCGCCAAGGCGGGCGTACCCTATCTGACCAAGGCTCTCGACGTGTGCAAGAAGCATTTCAGCAACATGAAAATCGAGGTGATGCCGCTCAAGGCTGAAGAGTATGCCGAACTGAAGGAGCATGGGCTGAACGGAGTCATCTGCTTCCAGGAGACCTACAACAAGGCCCGCTACAACATCTACCATCCGCGCGGCATGAAGTCGAAGTTCGAATGGCGCGTGAACGGCTTCGACCGCATGGGACAGGCCGGCGTTCACTCCATCGGCATGGGCGTCCTCATCGGCCTGGAGGAATGGCGCACCGACGTGACCATGATGGCCTACCACCTGCGCTACCTGCAGAAGCATTACTGGAAGACGAAATACAGCGTGAACTTCCCGCGCATGCGTCCGGCCGAGAACGGGGGCTTCCAGCCCAACGTGGTCATCAGCGACCGCGAACTGGCCCAGCTCACCTTTGCCATGCGCATCTTCGACCACGACGTGGACATCTCGTACTCGACCCGCGAACCGGCCGACTTCCGCGACCACATGGCGGGCCTGGGTGTGACGACCATGAGTGCCGAAAGCAAAACGGAACCGGGCGGCTACCACACCTATCCGCAGGCACTGGAACAGTTCCATGTGAGCGACGAACGGACAGCCATCGAGGTGGAACAAGCCCTGAAAGCCCTGGGACGCGAACCGGTATGGAAGGACTGGGACGCTTCGTTCGACGGCATGAAGTGGGGATAATTCCCTGACTCCACTCCCTCTTTGCTGAAAATCCCATGCTGAGCGGACCGGTACTTTCCATCCGCTCAGCGTTGGATTTTGATTTTGCTTGTCCCTCCGTTCACGACTCTTCCTATGGACTCATACAGTCATCTTTTCCAGCAGGTGCTCAGGCTTCTTATCCTCGGAAAAGCCCTACATGGCTGGACCCACGCCTTAGAAGGGCGTTGCCCTCCCTGAGTATAACCTGAAATAGAGTGTCCTCCCCCAAGGAGGTTCTCTTAAAAGGAGGAGGTGGGACCTCATCCTCGTAAAGCAACCAAGATAAAAAATAAAGGAATAAGCAGCCGTTAAATACCCCATCAATTATTCAATAAACCCTAGCAATCCATTCTTATGAACTCCATTCCCGAAAACGAATCATCCTGCCTGGCAGCAGCGCGCTACCACCGCCAACTCATCCTACCTGAAATTGGAGAAACAGGCCAGCGAAAGCTCCAGGAAGCGCGTGTGCTGATTGTCGGCATAGGCGGTTTGGGCTCACCCATCGCTCTCTATCTGGCCGGAGCCGGAGTCGGTCATATCGGTCTGGTGGACGACGACACGGTCAGTGCCAGCAACCTGCAACGTCAGGTGCTCTATACCGAAGCGGAAGTGGGACTCCCCAAAGCTATCCAAGCCCAACAGCGACTGCTTGCCCTCAACAGCGGCATCACCGTCGAAGCTTACCCCTGCCGACTGACAGCTGAAAATGCCGAATCCCTGATAGCCTCTTACGACATAGTGGTAGACGGTTGCGACAACTTCGCCACCCGCTACCTCATCAACGACACCTGCGTACACCTGGGCAAGGTCTACGTCTATGGAGCCATCCGGGCCTTTGACGGACAGGTTTCCGTCTTCAACTACGCCGGTGGACCGACGTACCGCGACCTATTCCCCGATGAAGAAGCCCTCTATGCCCTCCCCGACCCTCCCAAAGGAGTGTTGGGCATTACCCCCGGAGTCGTGGGATGCATTGAAGCGAACGAAGTCCTGAAAATCATTGGCGGATATGGGGAAGTACTGAGCGGCAAGCTGTGGACCATGGATTTGAAAAGCCTGCAGACCCATCTGCTACAATTTGCCTGAAGCCCTAAGAGGCTGGTAGAAATCCCCAACGGGATACCCTTCACCTAAATATATCGGCCCAACTGCTAGGAATATTACAATTTGATTGCTATCTTTGCTTTGCAATTTGTATTTGAAGGCATGAAATTAATACTCATCACATCCCCCACCTACTTCGTAGAAGAGGATAAAATATTGACCGCCCTTTTTGAAGAAGGGTTGGAAACCCTCCATTTGCGCAAGCCCAACACCGCTCCGATGTATGCAGAGCGGCTGTTGACTCTGATACCCGAACAATACCACAAACGCATTGTGGTACACGGACATTTCTACTTGAAAGAAGAATACAAGCTGAAAGGCATCCATCTGAACGGACGTACCCCCCTTCCTCCCGAGAATTACAAAGGACACCTGAGTTGCTCCTGCCATTCCCTGGAAGAAGTGAAAGAACGTAAGGCCGAACACGACTACGTCTTTATGAGTCCTGTATTCGACAGTATATCAAAATTGAACTACAATTCGGCTTATACTACCGATGAGCTCCACCAAGCTGCACAAGCTGGCATCATCGACAAGAAAGTCATGGCTTTGGGTGGCATCGACTTGGACAATCTCTCCGAAGTCAAAGAGCTGGGCTTTGGAGGAGCAGCCATTCTTGGAGCGCTTTGGAACCGTTTCGATGCTTGTTGTGACCGCGACTACCGGTGCGTCATCGACCATTTCTGCAAATTACGCAACTTGGCCGACTGAATTCGCTGAGGAAAGCACTGATGGAGGATGGAAGAAACTCTAATATAATAAGGTGTACATCCCCTCTACAACCATCGCTGGAACAAAGAAGCAACCAAAGAAAAAGTTATTTTGCTAATTCTGTTTTATAATTTCAAGATAATACGTACCTTTGTACGCAAATTAATGAACACGTAATACCTATTACAAGCATGAGTACAACATCTCCTTTTAAAGTATTCTCGGGAACAAATTCGAGATACCTTGCAGAAAAGATTTGCAACAGCCTGGGTTGCGAACTGGGAAACATGAACATCACACACTTCGCCGATGGTGAGTTCGCTGTTTCATTCGAAGAGTCTATCCGCGGCTGCCACGTATTTTTGGTACAATCAACCTTCCCTAACTCTGACAACCTGATGGAGCTGCTGTTGATGATCGACGCAGCCAAGAGAGCTTCTGCCAAGAGCATTGTAGCCGTTATCCCTTATTTCGGTTGGGCTCGCCAGGACCGCAAGGACAAACCGCGTGTTTCAATCGGTGCCAAGCTGGTTGCTGACCTGCTGAGTGTAGCCGGCATCGACCGTCTGATCACGATGGACCTGCACGCTGACCAGATTCAGGGCTTCTTCGATATCCCCGTTGACCACCTGTATGCTTCAGGCATCTTCCTGCCTTACATCCAGTCACTCAACCTGGAAAACCTGGTAATCGCTACTCCCGACGTAGGTGGATCTAAGCGTGCCAGCACCTATGCCAAATACCTAGATGTACCCTTGGTATTGTGCAACAAGACTCGTGAAAGAGCCAACGTCGTAGCCACTATGCAGATTATCGGTGACGTGAAGGACAAGAATGTCATCCTGATTGACGACATGGTTGATACAGCCGGAACAATCACCAAGGCTGCTGATATCATGAAGGAAGCCGGTGCTCTCTCAGTACGTGCCATCGCTTCTCACTGTGTGATGTCAGGTCCGGCTAGCGAACGTGTACAGAACTCTGAACTGGAAGAAATGGTATTTACCGATTCTATCCCCTATTCTAACCGTTGCGCGAAGGTGAAGCAATTGACGATTGCCGATATGTTTGCAGAAACGATCCGTCGCGTGATGAACAACGAATCTATTTCTGACCAGTACATCATCTAATTCCGAAAGGAACAGACGATTGACGGTAACGAAACAAGATATCCTCTAGAAGGTCTTTTCCATATGGGAAAGGCCTTCTTTTTTTTTAAATAATAACTTGAATTACCACAAAAATATCAATTAAGTGATTATCTTTGCGACTTGAATAACGAAAATCAAATGCAAATGAAAAAATTAGTTTATCTGTTAGCTGCCGGAAGCATCGCTTTCACAGCTTGTCAAAACACACCCTCGTACAAAATTACAGGAACAGCCGAAGGAGTTGCCGATGGTGATACCATCTTCCTTCAGGAATTCAAGGACGGTAATCTGATTAAGTTGGATTCAGCCGTGGTAAAAAACGGAACCTTTGAATTCAAAGGCCAACAGGAAACGGCTGTCAATCGCTATATCACCTATATGAAAGGTGACCAACGCCTGCTGACGGATTTCTTCCTGGAAAACGGCGACATCAAGGTATCCTTAGCCAATGGAGGAGAAAGTTGCGCAACAGGTACGCCCAACAACGATGCTTATCAGAATTTCAAGAAAGAATTCAAAGCCATGAGCATGGAAATGAATGAAATGTATCGCAAGGCCAAGACCGACACAACATTGACCCAGGAACAGGTAGACGAAATCATGGCTGAAATCGAGAAAAAAGACAGCCTCGGCATGGACTTCGTATACCAGACTATCGAAGCCAACATCACCAATCCGGTAGGAGTTCATCTGCTGCCTTCTTACGCAGCAGCCTTCAGCCTGGAGAAACAGAAGGCATTGGTAGACCGCATTCCTGCTGCACTGGTTAACGAACGTATCAACAAGCTGAAAACTTATATTGAAACATGTGAAAAGACAGTGGTCGGTCAGAAGTTTATTGATTTCTCGATGAATACTCCGGAAGGAAAGACTGTTAAACTGTCTGATTTCATCAGCAAAAACAAATATACATTGATTGACTTCTGGGCTAGCTGGTGTGGTCCTTGCCGGGCAGAAATGCCGAATGTGGTTGCTGCCTATGATGCCTACAAAAACAAAGGTTTTGGCATTGTGGGAGTTTCACTGGACAACGACCTGGATAAGTGGAAAGCTGCCATCAAATCATTGAATATCTCTTGGCCGCAGATGTCCGACTTGAAAGGTTGGAATTGTGAAGGTGCCAAACTGTATGGTGTCAATTCTATTCCGGCTACCGTATTGGTGGATCAGGAGGGTACAATTGTAGCCCGCAACCTGCGTGGAGATGCCATCAAAGCCAAACTGAGCGAACTGCTGAAATAACAATCGCTTAAAGAAACAAACATTTGAAAGAGCAACCTCCGCAAGGAAGATTGAGGTTCTTGAAAGATAAAAAAATCGGTTACAGATGATTTCTGCAACCGATTTTTTTTGTCCTGCAAACTCTAACCACTGAAGATGAAAGAGAATGAAACAGCAAAGGATAGCAACAGGAGACAATGAAAGAAGCCACCTCCTGAATGAACAGAAGATGGCTTCTTGATGTATAGATCACCAGTTACCCATCGGGCATACGCTGAAACCCGATGAAACCGATGGATTAGTCAAACCAACGTACGTAGCAGAAATCCTGACGGTAAGGCAGGTCTACATTCTTCGGATACATACGGTAAGCTACCTTGAAGCTACCAGAGTTAGACCAGCTGTGCTTACCCTGGAAAGTATAGATAGTACCTTCTTTCTTGATCACATTCAGCGGTTCAACCGAGTAGATATGTTCCTTGCCATCAGCAGCCTGGTAAGTAGTTACCAGTTCTACACCGATTGCATCGTCCAGACCCTTTTCATCGATTACGTAAGTGATATCATATTCCTTACCTGTTTCGATGATATCCTGCTGCAGATCTTCCGGTTTCGTATAAGACAATACTTCGATAGAATCCCATACAGAAGCCACCTGTTCCTTCCATGCAGCGATTTCCTTAGCCTTGGCATAGTCGTTGGCTACCAGTTCCTTGAATCGCTTAGCTTCCTTGCAGTAGAACTTAGAGAAGTAGTCATCCAACTGACGCTTCATCGTATAATGAGGAGCTACCTGAGCGATCGAATTCTTGATAGTCTTCACCCAACCTTCTGAATAACCCTTGCGGTTGCGAGCGTAGTACAGAGGCAGGATTTCATTTTCCAGAATACTGTAAATGGTAGCAGCATCCAGCTGATCCTGGTATTCCTGGTTCTGGTAAGTACGCTTTTCTGTCAGCGCCCAACCTGCACCTTCGCGGTAGCCTTCCAACCACCATCCATCGAGTACAGAGAAGTTGACTACACCGTTCATCAGCGCCTTTTCACCTGATGTACCTGATGCTTCCAAAGGACGAGTCGGAGTATTCATCCAGATATCCACACCAGAAACCAGACGACGAGCCAGCTGCATGTCGTAATTTTCCAGGAAGATGATCTTACCCAAGAATTCCGGACGACGAGAGATTTCGATAATCTTCTTGATCAGACCCTGACCGGCACCATCGTGCGGGTGTGCCTTACCGGCAAACAGGAACTGTACCGGATAGTCGGGATTGTTCACAATCTTAGCCAAACGATCCAGGTCTGTGAACAACAGGTGAGCACGCTTGTAAGTAGCAAAACGACGAGCGAAACCGATCATCAACGCATTCGGGTTGATCTTTTCCATCAACGAAACGATACGTGAGGGGTCACCCTGGTTCTTCAACCAGCTTTCGCTGAACTGCTTGCGGATATAATCCACCAACTTGTTCTTCAAAGCCTGACGAGTTGCCCAGATTTCTTCATCGGGTACTTCGTAGATCTTTTCCCAAATCTTTTCATTCGACTGATCGCTCATGAAAGCTGCATCGAAGTACTTGCCGTACAGCTTCTTCCATTCTGTAGCGCTCCAAGTCGGGAAGTGAACACCGTTGGTTACATAACCTACGTGGCTTTCTTCGGGGAAGTAACCCTTCCAGATACCTGAGAACATGTCCTGAGATACCTTTCCGTGCAACCAGCTCACACCGTTGACTTCCTGGCAAGTGTTGCAAGCGAAAGTAGACATACAGAAACGTTCGCCAGCGTCACCCGGGTTGATACGACCCAGATCCATCAGATCCTGCCAGCTGATACCCATGCGCTGCGGATAGCCGCCCATGTACTTGCCGAACAGACCTTCGTCGAAGTAGTCGTGACCAGCCGGAACCGGAGTGTGAACCGTATACAGAGAAGAAGCGCGAACCACTTCACGAGCCTGTTCGAATGTCAGACCGCTTTCTACGTAATCGCACAGACGCTGTACGTTACACAGAGCTGCGTGACCTTCGTTGCAGTGATAGATATCCTTGGTAATACCCAGTTTCTTCAGCATCAACACACCACCGATACCCAACAGGATTTCCTGCTTCAGACGGTTTTCCCAGTCACCACCATACAGCTGGTGAGTGATAGAACGGTCGAATTCACTGTTCATTTCGTTGTCTGTATCCAACAGATACAAAGGAACACGACCAACGTTCACTCTCCATACGTAAGCATGTACGTAGTAGTTCAGGTAAGGAACGTCAACCACCAGCGGCTTGCCGTTTTCGTCCATCACACGGTCCAAAGGCAAGCTACCGAAGTTCTGAGCTTCGTAGTTGGCAATCTGCTGACCGTCCATAGACAGAGACTGAGTGAAATAACCGTAACGGTACAGGAAACCTACGGCACACATATTTACGTTGCTGTCTGATGCTTCTTTCAGGTAGTCACCTGCCAGCACACCCAGACCGCCAGAATAGATTTTCAATACATGAGTCAGACCATATTCCATACAGAAATAGGCTACTGACGGACGGCTAGCATCCGGTGTCACGTCCATATAAGCGCGGAATTTCGCATAAACATCGTTCATGCGCTTCAGCACTTCCTGGTCCTGTGCCAAGGCTTCCAGCTTTTCATAGCTCAAACGTTCGAGCAGAGCCACCGGATTCTGGCCTACTTCTTTCCAGATCTGTGAATCTAAATTCTTGAACAGTTCAGTAGCTTCATAGTTCCAAGCCCACCAGATATTGCGAGCCATTTCGTGCAACTTAGCCAGTTCTTCAGGAATACGAGATTTTACAGTCACTTCCTTCCAATTGGGAGTGTTTGCATTACTTACTTTGATTTTCATGTCTTTCAAAATATTTGTTAAATATTAATTTACAGAATTGCCGAGCAAACGTTTGTGGGCCTTACGCAAAGCCACATCGTAAGCTTCGTAATAATATTGGATAAAATGCTTCCACAAAGCCTTTTCAGCAATGTCGGCTGCATTTTTACGCATAGTCTTGATAGCGTTTTCTGTTTCTGCAGAAAACTCAGAAACCGTATCTTTAATGGTATCCGCCACTTCCGAATAATTGTAGTCGGTACGGTGAATAACCTTTACACCATCCTTCAATTTGCCATAGCGTCCCTTCACTGAATTTACCCACAGACCGAAACCAGCCAGGTCGGTAGTGATGGTAGGCACATGGAAAACGACACTTTCCAACGGGGTATAGCCCCACGGCTCATAATACGAAGGATAAACACTCAAGTCGTTACCCAACACCAAGTCATAATATTCCAAGTTGATGATACCATCGTTACCGTCCAGGTAGCAGGGTACGAAAATCACCTTCACCTTGTCGGAAGCCGCATTCGACATACCCAGGTATTTCATCATATCCAGCACCTGGTCATGACTCATGTTGTGCAGCCAGTGGGTAATGAACGGACAGGCCAACGGAGTCGTAAACGTTTCCTTGCTGCGCATACGTTCCATCAGATCTTCACGCAAGTCGCCTACCCAACCCGGTACATTGATAAAGGCCAGCACCTGCTTCTTCAGGTTTTTGTCACGAGTCAGACGATTCAAGGCTTCCAAGTATACATTGATACCCTTGTTCTTGAACTCATAACGACCGCTAGTGCCGATGATCAGGGTATCGTCATCCAACTGAACACCCAACAACTTGTTGGCAACATTCAGCATGGCAGCCCGTGCTTTCTTGCGCTTCGCTGCAAAGGTGCGGCCCTGCGGCACAAAGTCGTTCTCGAAACCATTCATCAGCACTACATCAGCTTCCTTATCCAACAACTCTTTACATTCATTGTTCGTGATTTCACTGACCGTAGTGAAACAGTCTACATGATGAGCAGTCTGCTTCTCGATCGAGTGCTTTGCCTCCATATTCAATTCACGGGCCATCTGGTCACCGTTGTAGGCAAACAAATAATCATAGAGGGGTTTGTTGTTACCGGCAATCGAACGGCCGATTGAAGTTGCGTGAGTCGTAAAAATCGTAGCGATTTCGGGCACTGCCTTCTGCAAATACAAGGCACCCATACCCGTCATCCATTCGTGGGCTTGATAGACCACCTTATCATTTTCGGTCAGATTAAAGCGGTAGAAACTTTCTATCACCTTACCTGCTGCGTACGAGAACATGGATGCTTCATCATAGTCTCCGTAAGCATGCAGCGAATCCACTTGGAAATTTTCCCACATCCAACCATAAATTTCGTTTTTCTTCGGGAAAAAGGGGAAAAAATCAACAAGTATCACAATCGGTTCGCCTGGAATGTTCCAACGACCTAGACGAACCTTCAGTCCGTCATTTTTCAGCGCATGCTCGCGCCATGCTGCACAAAGGTTTTCATTTTCACAGAACAAGGGATTTTCCTTGCCTTCCCAAAAATCGGGACCGATGAAGAAAATCTTATCCTTGAATTTGTCTTGCAGTGTCTTGGCCCGTGTGGACAACACTGTGTAGATACCTCCTACTTTATTACACACTTCCCAGCTAGACTCGAAAATGTAATCAGGAGTTAATAATTCTTTCGCCATTGTACTATAACTAATCTTATTTCGGCGGCAAAGTTACACATTTACAATGAAATAATAAAGAGTTTACGCAACTTTATGTTAATTAATAAGCATTTTTACCGCCTTTCAGCCGTTTTGTTTTAAACTTTTTTATCAAATAAGAGGCTCAAAACGGGGATATTAAAAGAAAAAAGCGGTCATTTCCCTTTTTTAGGAAAATGACCGCTTTGCAGCAAGACAACCTGGCTGATTATACCATCAATGCAGCTACCAACGCCAAAATTGCGTAGAATTCCGGAAGGGCTGCATAGATCATGGTGTTTACTTGTACATCATGTCCTTGTGAGATACCCACGATACCGTTGGCACAAACCTGACCCTGACGAATGGCTGAGAACAGACAAACTAAACCAACACCCAGACCGATACCAAACATCAACGGACCTTGTGTCGTGAAGTCCTTGGTCATAGACATCAGGAAAGCCACGAAGCCATACAGACCCTGTGTAGCAGGAAGTGCAGAAAGGATCATGTAACTTGCCGATTTCGAAGGATCTTTCTTTAATGCGCCTTCTGCTGCATTACCAGCAATAGTGGTACCATAGCAACTACCGATTCCGGCCAGACCCAGCATGAGGCCCAGACCCAGATAACCTAAAATTTCATTCATAATGTTCTAATTGTTATTTGTTATTTACTTTTTGTTCTTTTAAAAATGATATTCCGCTCCGATTATTTTTGCTTGACAACCGTAAACGGTTTGTATTCGGTACCCTTTCCGTTGTAACCGGCATTCTTGAAATATTCCACGAATGTCAAACGCAACGGGTGGACAAAGGCACTCAGACACGACATGGCGATGTTCAGCGTATGACCAAAAATCAGGATCAGTCCACAGAAGAACCAACCCAAAGCCGGTCCAGCTGCATCATTCACCATAAAGGCCAACTGGTTGAATACCCCACCGAGCATACCACCGGCCAAGCCAAGGGCATACAGACGGATGTACGACAGGATATCCCCCATCAGACCGGTAGCCATATTATAGGTATCCCACAAACCTGCACCGATATTCACGAAGACATTGCGACGCAGATTGTTCAGCAGGTAGATACCGATAGCCGAAATACCGCCTACCGTAATAAAGGCCCACTTCGACATTTCTTCCGAAATAAGCTGGAAGAAACTCAAGCTACCGATAGTCACTGAACCGACCACGAAAAGCAACCAGCCCCATGCACTCAGGGATTCCTTGAAGCCGTAGCGCACGGTCGAGCAGATGGCTTTCACAGTCATGGCAATGCTGATGTGCACCACCCCGATAATCAGGGCCAACAACATCTGCTTGTCATAGCCCGTATCGCCTATCTTGCCTACTACCATAAATTGCTTCAAAGCAGCAGGGATTTCCAAGTCGAACAGGCCTACTCCGAAGAAGGTGCCCAATACCGTACCAAAAACGGTAGTAGCGATACCCAGCGTAATGACCAGGTTCATCATTCCCTTCATCGACGGGCCCAACTTCTTCTTGAGGAAGAATCCCAGCAACACGAGTGCTACCCCGTAACCGGCATCTCCCATACAGAACGCGAAGAAGAGCGTAAAGAAGGGCGCCAGAATCGGTGTCGGGTCAAACTCTCCATAGTCAGGCATACCGTACATCTTGGTCAACACCTCATACAGACGGGTCATCGCGTTGTTTTTCAACTTGATGGGCGCATCGTCCTCGCGAGTCGCTTCACGCATCTCGTAATAGGTATTGTTTTCCGCCAGGAACTGTACGACCTGTGCTTCACTTTCTGCGGGGATCCAGCCTTCCAACAAGACAACGGCACCCTCGGCCAACGGATCACTGCTCAGCTTGACTTTCCAAAGATCGATTTCTCCTTCCAGCTGGGCCTGATGTAACTCGGCTGTCCGATAATGTGCACGACAGAAAGCCTTCAGTTCCTCGCCCAGACGAGCAATCTTTTCCTCGGCTTCACGACGCTGCTGCTGCAGCTCCTCCAGACTGAAGGCAGGCAGACGCAACGGTTCAATCTCGAGCACCGGCGGTTCGTGTGTCACCGTGACAAAGTACAGATACTTGCCTTCCTGAGCCACGGGGATAGCCTGGAAACGATCGGTCCAGGATTCGTCGAAATCCTTTTCCGCACACGAATAGAACTGGATTATCCAGCCCGCTTCACGCAGACGGTCAATAGCCTTCCAATCAAAGTTGCCCCACACCTGCATCTGTTCGATGAGCTTGTCAAGGGCCGGCAATTGCTGCTTGGTCTCAAGCAGTTCGGCTTGAAGCGCTTCGTATTGCTGAACCAATGCATCGGCACTGAGTTCGGTGTGTACTCCTTCAACCGGTTGTTTATCAGAAAGCGAGAACATATTCTGCAACAGCGACTTATAGTACGCACGCTTCTGCATAAAAGACTGCAGACGATCGTCCATTTCGCCGTTCTGTTTCTCCACGATATGAACCACGCCCAACTCGCGGAGCTGTTGCAGGAACGCTTCATATTCCTTATGATAGATAAGGAACGTCATTTTTTTCATCTTAGCAATCATGCCTCTGCCTCCTTTCTTTTCTCTTGAATGGACTTCAGGATCTTCTGCGAAGACTTGGAAAGGTTCTCTTCGTCTTCCATAAATCGTTTGATTTTACGCAGTGCATCCTGGTATCCGGGTATCTGCACCTTCTCAAAAAGGTTCACTTTCTGAGTGGTCTTCTTACGCGCATGTTCCAGCAGGTTCAATTTGGCCAGCATAAATTCCCGTTCGATGGCGGTATGCGCCAATCCCTTCAGCAGGAAAATTCCGTCAGCATACCATTTCGGGCTGCTGAACAGGCTGTAGGGACGGATTTCGAAGTCCACGTTCTCCAGCAACGGCACGCGGACGCCGGCAATTTTCTTGATGCCCAAATGAACGTCACTCACTTTAATCAATGAAGCATCGAATTCATTCCAAAGTGCGAACATGGCTTCGTACGCTTGAATCTGCTGTTCAAGCTTCGCCTCCAACGCCTGCGCTTCACTCTTGCAACGCTTCACTTCCATACGCAGCGCACTTTCCTTGTTCTTGATGATAGGAAGCGTACGCACGCGGACCTTCAGCTGTTTCTCGAGCTGCTGCAGGGAGGTTTTGTTATATTGAAACTTTATGGCCATGTTTCCTAGTGATTAGATTATTGTTTCACCCAATGCTGGTCGACAAATTCTTTCTTGATGTTCACTTCCTCGGGTTTGAAGTACTTGCTGAACAGCCCCCAAGTCACATCGAGCATCTCAGTCGTGTCGAGATTGACGTCGATGGCCAGCAACTGGTTGGCATAGTCCTTGGCAAAGGCCAGCGTACGTTCGTCGTAATTGGTCAGGTCGAAACCGTTTTCCATCTTGGTCTTGGCATTGGCAGCGTCGGCATACAGACGGACGGCAGCATTCATCACCTGCGGATGGTCCTTACGGGTCTTCTTGCCACTAACCAACTGCTTCAGACGAGACAACGAGCGGAACGGATCGACGATAACCTTACCGATGTCACTGTCACGACGCAGGAACAACTGACCTTCGGTGATGTAACCGGTATTATCGGGCACCGCGTGTGTGATGTCACCGCCACTCAGCGTAGTCACCGCGATGATGGTGATGGAACCACCGGCAGGGAACTGCACCGCCTTTTCGTAAATCTTAGCCAAGTCAGAGTAGAGCGAACCCGGCATAGAGTCCTTCGACGGAATCTGGTCCATACGGTTCGATACGATGGCCAGGGCATCGGCGTAGCTGGTCATGTCGGTCAGCAGCACCAGCACCTTCTGGTTATGTTCGACTGCAAAATATTCGGCAGCAGTCAAGGCCATATCCGGAATCAACAGACGTTCTACCGGCGGATTTTCTGTCGTATTCACAAAACTGATGATACGGTCCAGGGCACCGGCATTCGAGAAGACGTTCTTGAAGTACAGGTAGTCGTCGTTGGTCATACCCATACCACCCAGGATAATCTTGTCGGTTTCGGCACGCAGGGCCACGTTGGCCATCACCTGGTTGAACGGCTGGTCCGGGTCGGCGAAGAACGGAATCTTCTGTCCCGATACCAAGGTATTGTTCAGGTCGATGCCAGCAATACCGGTTGCAATCAGTTCCGAAGGCTGCTTACGGCGCACCGGATTGACCGACGGACCGCCGATGGGCACTTCCTGTCCTTCAATTTCCGGTCCCCCGTCAATCGGGTCACCGAAAGCATTGAAGAAACGTCCGGCCAACTGTTCACTTACTTTCAGCGTAGGCGACTTGCCCAGGAACACCACTTCGGCGTTGGTCGGGATACCTTCGGTACCTTCGAACACCTGCAGGGTCACTTCGTCGCCCATAATCTTTACCACCTGGGCCAACTTACCATTTACCATAGCCAGTTCGTCGTAGCCCACACCGGTCGCCTTCAGCGAGCAGGTAGCCTTCGTAATCTGGCTAATCTTAGTGTATATTTTTTGAAATGCTTTGGTTGCCATTTCTTTTCCTTTCTTTAGATTAAAAATGAGACGTTATCATCCGAGCTTGCGTTCTTCCACCAGGGCAGCCAACTGCTTCTTGAAGTCTTCGTAGGCTTCCGACTGGTACTTCGCGTAGTTCATCTGCTTGCACAGGTTGATCATCTTCTTGAAGTAGTCCATGACATCCAGGAAGGAGTCGAACTGGAACTCGGTGTGACAGATGTCGATCACCATGTTCAGGATTTCTTCCTGACGTTCCATCGGGGTCACGGCATCGATTTCATCGAAGGCATCCTGCTGCAGGATGACGAAGTCAATCAATTCCGACTTCCAGAAGATGACGTGGTATTCTACCGGTACACCGTCATCACCCAAGATATTGATCTGTTCGGCGATTTCCTTACCACGGAGCAGACGGGTCTTGATTTCGTTCACCTTGCCAATCCACTCGCCGTTGATACGCTTCGAGATATATTCTTCAAATTCAGGATATTCCAGGTATTTTGAATACGAATCGATGGGGTTCACGGCCGGATAGCGCTTGCGGTCGGCACGTTCCTGTTCCAAGGCATAGAAGCAGCGGGCTACCTTCTTGGTGTTTTCGGTCACCGGTTCCTTCAAGTTACCACCGGCCGGCGATACCGTACCAATAAAGGTAATGGAACCCGTTTCACCGTTGTTCAGGTGCACATAGCCTGCACGACCGTAGAAGTTCGAGATGATGGCCGAGATATCCATCGGGAACGCATCGGGACCCGGAAGTTCTTCCATACGGTTCGACATTTCACGCAGCGCCTGCGCCCAACGGGAAGTCGAGTCGGCCATCAGCAACACCTTCAGCCCCATTGCACGGTAGTATTCCGAGAGGGTCATCGCCGTGTACACAGAAGCTTCACGGGCTGCCACGGGCATGTTCGACGTGTTGGCGATGATGATGGTACGTTCCATCAGCTTACGGCCCGTATGCGGGTCGACCAGTTCGGGGAATTCTGTAAAGATTTCCACCACTTCGTTGGCACGTTCACCACAGGCAGCGATGATCACGATATCGGCTTCCGCCTGCTTCGAGATGGCGTGCTGCAGCACGGTCTTACCAGTACCGAACGGACCCGGGATAAAGCCGGTACCCCCTTCCACAATCGGGTTGACGGTATCGATGACACGCACCCCGGTTTCCAGCAGTTTGTAGGGACGCGGTTTTTCCTTGTAGTTGGTCATCGCCTTCTTCACCGGCCATTTCTGGATCATGTTCACCGGAATATCCTTGCCTTCCTTGTCAGTCAGGACCACCACCGTATCTTCGATGGTATATTCGCCTTCCTTCACAATCGATTTCACCTTGTAGGTATCCATCAGTTGGAAAGGCACCATGATTTTCAGCGGTTGGAAGTTTTCTTCCACCTGTCCCAGCCAAGCCGAAGGACCCACTTCGTCGCCCACCTTGACCAGCGGCACGAAATGCCATTTCTTTTCCTTATCCAACGGATAAGTATATTGTCCACGTTTCAAGAACACCCCATCCATCTTGTCGAGGTCGTTCTGCAAACCGTCATAGTTCTTCGACAACATACCCGGGCCCAAAGTCACCTCAAGCATGTGTCCTGTAAATTCGGCCTCGGCACCCACTTTCAGTCCACGTGTACTTTCAAACACCTGTACATACACATTGCTGCCTACTACCTTGATTACTTCGGCCATCAGTCGGTCGCCACCGGTCAGAATGTAACAGATTTCATTCTGTGCCACCGGACCATCCACGGTCAGAGTAACCATATTGGCAATTACGCCACTAACAGTTCCTTTTGTTGCCATATATTTTGTTTCTATTTTTATTATCTGAATTCTGCGGGAATCTGCACGTCGTTCTTCAGTTGGTCAATCAACTGACGGAACAATTCACTACCTTTTACTTTATCCAGTGCGAGCCAGCGGCCAATCATCTCCAGTCGAAGCAGGAAGACGAAAAGACGTTCCACGGAAAAATAATGGAAGAACACTTCCTCTTCCATGCGATTCCATTTCAAGAGATCAATTTTCCGTTCACGTTCCACCAGGTCCTCGATTTCGCTGATGCGGAACACCGGTTCCACATAATCGAGCATTTCGGTCAATCCGAAATCACGTGCGTTCGAAGTACGAATCATTTCACAGACTTCTGTCTCTCCAACCACGACCTGAGCTACATCCATTTTGTACTTGCGAGCCGTCAAAGCTGCCAACAGATTGTTGACAATCAAATTAAATTCGAACCATTTAGCCACAAACTTGTTTCCACAATGCAAAGCATAGGCATAGTAGTGAGCATCCAGTAAATCGGCAGCCCGATTCATCGATTCGGCTGGAAGAGAAAGGTATTCTGCGATAAAATCGTAGAAATAAACTGGATATGACTTATCCGGAGCATCTCCTTCGCGCACGGCATGAATAATGGCCAACAGTTCGTCAGCCGTATAGTTTCCTTCCTCGCCCGACAGAACCGCCTCTTTATCAGCCAATAGCTGCAGTAAATGAGCATTGTCAAACTTCAGGTAGAACAAATCGATGAGTTTTTTGTCCTTGGCCGACAATTCTGGATAAAGTTCTGTTCTGAAATTCGCCACGGTATAGTTCAGCTTGTTGTCATCCAGCGAAAGATCAGGCAAGCCAGCTACCAGGCAATAATAATTTGTCATAAGCAGGAATTAAAACAACATTTCTACTAATTGAGGACGAAGGAATTCCTTGAAATAGTTTTCAAATTCCTCTTCGCCGAAACTTACCTTGTAAGAGCCATCAGCCGGAGAAATGGTAAACAACGCTTTCATACCGTTCACCTTTTCAATGGTCACGCCCTTATCCAGCAAAGCTTTCGCTTTAGCGGCAAAGTACTTTTTCAAGTTATCTGCGTCAGCTGTAGAAATAACAATGGATTCATTAGCTGACCACTGGGTAGCCAATGAGACGATGAATTTATTCAGATACTCTTTATCTGCCACGAAACCTTTTACTGCTGCTGTCACTACCTGATCATTCAACAAGGTGGCAATTTCTGACTTCAAGGCATTGACTGCCTGTCCAGCAAACAGTTTCAATTCTGATTGCGTATTTTCTGCTGTTTCGGCCGCTTTCTTATGGGCAGCAGCAACAATCGCTTCCGCCTCCTTGCGAGCTTCCTCCACTATCTTGGCTGCTTCTTCTTGGGCATTTCCAATAAGGCGCTGTGCTTCCTCATTTCCTTTTTCCACGCCCTCACGATAAATCTTATCGGTCAGCTCCTGAATTTTATTTTCCATATTCTTAGAAGATATTTTATAGTTGAACACTTTCTTGTAATCCTTCTACAAAGGGTGTCCAAAAATACAAAAATAAGCGATAGAAAAAGAATATTTTAGAGGAATTTATGTCGAATGACCATAAAAAATAGAAAATGAACTAGCAATATGTTACACAACATATTCATCTAAAAAACACGAACAAGCATGAATGCCCTATCCCTCACCAATTTGATGATCGAAGCATTGTAGAAAAAGAGGAAAAGGATATAAAAAAAG
>AMCI01007620.1_pt1 | contig 22894 bp, 10 predicted proteins | sample 419838 | NCBI WGS metagenome assembly AMCI01 (sample SAMN01090643, study PRJNA158313) | gut metagenome
CTAAATATCTGCACAACTTATTATTGGGCAACTAAATCCTTTAGGGATACTGTCTGAAATGTCATATGTGCCACACTGCTTTCATACAAAATACCAACAGTTTCCTTATCCACCATACTCAAACAGGAATACCCCCAACTGAAACCTTCATCCAAGAGCACTTGATGCTGAGGCAACCAAGTATAACCACCATCCAAGCTCACTTTGATAGTTATATCCGCACGTTTGTCCGTTGAATTAGGATTAGAAAAGATTAAAATATCTTTATTCAAGACATTGTCTTTAGCCTTTACACTGATCAAACTAGCCATACAAACCGGCTCTTGCAGCGCAGTCCGTGAAGACTCATGTTCTTTCCACGTTCTACCTAAATCTGTCGTAGTATAAACTGCACGACTACCTCCCCGATTATCCCGCATATTTAACATTAAAAGTCCCGGTTCAATTTCTGCAACTTGTGATTCTGTGGTATTGGTACGGGCAGGCTTTTGAATCTTCCAATTTTTCCCACCATCCTTACTATACATGATACCTGCACAAGGAATACGATCTGCTGCAATAAACTGAATTGGAAAGACCAAGGTTCCATCCTCCATCGTAATGCCACGACCAGGACCTTGCAACAAGAAGTACCAAGATGGGTCTTTTACCTGTTCTGTAATATTGATAGGTTTTGACCATGTTTTTCCATCATCCGTACTTTTTGTCATCACTAGCTGAGCTGTACGACTCTTATCCAATCCGGGATGAGAACTCCACCAAGCACGCTGATTGCCCATTCCATGTGTCCAGGCAGCTACTATCCAAACGGTATTTGTCTTGGTATCAACCAAAATAGATGGATCTCCCACGCCATTCTGTGCAGCCGGCAAGCCACCGGTTTGGCCAAATGAAAGAGGCAGACGCATTTTTTCCCACGTTTTTCCTCCATCGGTACTTCTGCTCAGACCTATATCCACATGTTCCTGTAAATCAACACTGTTATTATATCGAACATCATATACTCCCAGCAATGTACCTTTATTGGTAGTCACCAAGCCTGGAATACGAAAAGCTGCAGAGCCATCATCTCCGGCATGACGAACACCTACGCCCACACGATGTTCAAACCCTTTAGCACCCACCTCTTTCAAAGGAATCTGCTTACCATTTACCGTGACAGAAGTAATCCCGGCAATGATTTTGGTAGCCAATTTTGTTTCCGGGTTCATCTGCAAACTGATCCAGAAGAAATTTACCCCTGGAAAAAGTAATTGTTTACCTGAAAGTTGCACTTTTCTACCAGGATGCAGCATTTCTGCATTTTTAATCGAATAAGAAGACACCGGAAAAAGTGTTTTTCCGGGAGCATGACTGGAAATATAATCCACCGGAGCAAAACGATTTTTTTTCAAATCCTGCCGTGCCTCAGTTCCACCATAATACAACCGCACCGCACGAATATCGGCCAAATCAACATTTTTCCCAAATTCCAAAGTCACCTGATCCAATGTTTCTCCTTCAGTAGCATTAAAACGCAAATAAAAGAATATATTATCCTGTCGTTCTATTAATATCGGATAATTCGGTTCACGCACATAGATAGTATCTGAAGCCTTTAACACCCATAACCCATTGCTCATCCATAAAAACAAGCATAAAAATTTCACTAAATTATTCATATATTTACTACTTTTTTTTATTATTTAGTAGATGTAACTTTAAATTCAATGGTCCCGCTATTCACCAATTCAGCATGCGTAATACGGAATCCCTTAAAACGCTTACCGTCTAACTTCACCTCTTGAATGTAATCAGCATCATCTGCTGATGAAGCAACGGATTTACTGATAACCAATTCCTTCTGCTTGTAATAGCGAGGATCCAATTGAATCGTTACCTTATTAAATGTAGGTGTGGTCAACGTATAATCTGGTGTTGATGGACAATCCGGATAAAAACCCATCATGCTGAAAATAGCCCAAGCTGACATTGTACCTGTATCATCATTTCCCGGAATGCCACTGGTTTGAGTAGTGAAATAACGGGCCAACAAATCTTTAACCAACTTTTGTGTACGCCACTCTTCTCCTTGAAAATAGCTAAACAGATAAGGATAAGCAATATCCGGTTCATTGGCTGGATCGTACAGACCTTCATCAAATACTCGCTGCAGCTTTTGAATAAAATTTTTCTTTCCACCCATCAGTTTAACCAACCCTAAAATGTCGTGCGGAACATAAAATGTATAGTTCCAAGAATTGCCTTCATGAAAACCGGGACTTGGTGCAAAATTAGCACCTTCCATGGGGTCGAAGGGCTCATAAAATTTCCCATCCGGCAAAATAGGTCGAAGTGTACCGAACTCTTTGCAATAATAATGTTTATATCCTAACGAACGCTGACGAAAGAGTTTAGCGTCCTCTTTCTTTCCCAATGCCTGTGCTAAACGTGAAAGAGCATCATCTGCTATATAATATTCTAGAGCATGAGACACTGAATTATCATACTGCTCCCGCAATGGCACATAACCTAAAGCAAAATAGTCATCGGCATCAGGACGCATCAGATTATTCTTACCAGGCAATGTAGCCGATTTATACATAGCTTCATAAGCTGTTTCCACATCAAAATCGCGCAAACCTTTCATCCAAGTATCTACAATGACCGGAATAGACGGATCCCCCTCCATGGTCAATGTTTCCCGTCCAAACAATTCCCATTTAGGCAGCCATCCATGCTCACGATACATGTCAATCATGGTACGGACCATAGCAAGCTGACGGTCCGGAAAGAGTAATGTCATTAGCTGATGTACATTACGATAGGTATCCCATAGTGAAAACACGGTATAACGGTTTCCTTTAGCAGTTCGGATTTCATTGCTTTCCATGGCCGGATACTGACCATTTACATCTTGCAGAATATTGGGATGAATCAGAAAATGATACAATGCCGTATAAAAGACGCGACGTTGCTCATCCGTACCACCTTCCACTTTAATTCGGCTCAAATCATCATTCCAAGCTTTTCGAGCCTCTGCGTGAATGGTTTCAAACGTTTTACCAGTCTGTTCGGTTTCTAGATTTTCACGAGCATTTGCAATGCTTACAAACGATACGCCCATACTGACTTCTACCTGTTCACCTTCTGCAGCATCAAATGTAAACCAAGTTCCTATATCATCACCACTCATTTCTTTAACATACTTGGTATAAATCTTGCGCGTCCCTGCCGTACTATCCCATTCAGCCTCAGCCTTCATGGGGCGCATTTGTTTCCAATAGCCATACTGATCTGGTTTACGATGAATCTTCATCACGAAATAAATCGGAAAGACAGCATCCGGATTATAACAAAAAGTACCCAGCAATTTACAGCCTTCTATTTCCGTATCACTGACAAAACGTACGGTAGCGCCACTTTCATTAGTCAATCCTTCTCCCAAATTCAATAAAATATTGGCAGGCCCTGCAGGAAATGTAAAACGAGCACGTCCTGAACGAGGCGTAGCAGTTACTTCTGTCCGAATGTTATACTTCGTCAAAAGATTGGCATAGTACCCTGGAGATGCTTGTTCATCCTTATAGCCACTGCCATATTGCAAATAATCCACGTTCAGTTTTCCCGCAGTAGGCATCAATAAAAGCGAGCCTAACTCCGGACATCCCACACCACAGAGATTGACGTGTGCATACCCGGTGAAAAAACAGTTTTCGTGCTGATAAGGTGTTGACCACCAACGACTGTCTTTATCCACATTTCCATCTACATCTCCCATCACATTAAAAGGTACTACCGACATCATACCCTGCGGACAAACCGCACCGGGATGCGTGGTTCCAAAATTGGTTGTTCCAACAAAAGGGTTCACATCATCCACCGGTTTCCACACAGTCTGTCCAGTAATATTCTGCATTCCTGACAATCCAAAAAACAAAAAGAGGAATGTCAGATTAGCCATGTATTTCTTCATATATCTACTCTATTTAATTAACAATAATTTCATCCGTAAAAATCCACCCATTCACCTGTTGAAGTGTTCGAGCTTGATAGCGAACATATCGAGCAAGAGCACTCCCTTCCCAACCATATTTTTGAAAACACACCGACTTAGTTTTATCAACAGTATGATTCATTCTTTTCAATTCTTCAAAATGAACTCCATCTACCGATACAGAAATGATAACTTCTTCCGGTAAAAACACTTCCGGGTTCAACATCTGAATAAAATCAGCATATACTTCATGTATCGGCAGTTCCTGTTTCAGGTCAATCATTACATCCAAACGCTGTTCTGAAATAAAGCCCTGCCAAGCACCGTCTGAATAAGTCCATCCTCCTCGTTGACCATCCGTAAGCGTCATATCTCCTTGTGCCTTATATTTAGGATGATAAGGAGCCTGATAAATGACCGTTTTACCCAAAGCTAAATGCTTTATCGGTTGTCTGGTTTCAGGCCGTTCACCTATTTCTTTATCCAATGGGAACGGATGATATCCACTTTGCTGCAACCACTCCACTTCACGTAATACACGTGAAAAGAAATCCGCATACGATTTCACTTCCGGTCTACTCCATCCTACTTCAGCAATAGCCAACATACGTGGATAAGCCATATATTCATAATGCGCATCGGTCGGTATGAATTCCGCCCATAGATTACCTTGAACCCCTAGAATCATAGCAGCTTGCTCTGATGAAAAAGAAGACGGAACCGGATTATAGGCATACACCTTCGACAACGGCAAATAGCCACCTATCGCCTCTGGCTGAGTGATCGGTGCGTCCTGATAACCATCCAAATAGCAAAATTCCCCAGGAGTCATTACTACCTGGTGACCGTTTTTGGCAGCTTTCAGTCCCCCTTCTTCCCCACGCCACGACATTACCGTGGCATACGGAGTCAATCCACCATCCATAATCTCATCCCAGCCCAATAATTTTCTGCCATGCTTATTCAAGAATACTTCTATACGATGAATCAAATAGCTTTGCAATGCATCTACATTTTCCAAACCCTCTGTCTGCATCCGTCGTTGACATTTCGGGCAAGTTCTCCAAGCCTGTTTACCAGCCTCATCACCACCGATATGAATATACTCTGACGGAAACAGATGAATAACTTCCAGCAAGACGTTTTCTAAGAAAGTAAAAACTTCTTCGTTGCCTACACAGAAATCTGAATTTTTATAAGGTTCACCAGAACATGACAAATACGGATAAGCTGCCAATACTTCTTCTGAATGAGATGGCATTTCTATTTCAGGAATAATCGTAATCTGTCTTTCAGCTGCATATTGAACCAATTCTCGAATATCATCCTGTGAATAATATCCACCTTGAGCCTCCGGATCATTCCTATCACAATATTTCCGGCCACCGGACTCATTCCACCATTCTTTCCAAGTAGCCGCATTACGCCAAGCCGCAAACTCGGTCAACCGCGGATACTGCTTAATTTCCAGACGCCAACCTGCAGCATCAGTCAGATGAAGATGCAAACGATTCAGCTTATAACGTGCCATAGCATCTATCTGCTTTTTAACGAATTCCTTCGAACGAAAATGCCGAGAAACATCCATCATAAAGCCACGATAAGAAAAACGCGGAGCATCATCCACCCGCCCTAAGGGAAGTTTCCATAAATCATTTCCCGAAGGTTCTGCCAACTGCTTCAATGATTGCATGCCATAAAACAACCCCGGTTCTGCTATAGCTGTCACCACTGCCCTACCTGGTGTCACTTCTACCACATAAGCTTCATCCGGATGCGCCACAGACTCTAAGCGTGTAATAGCATTAAAAATCTTAAGAGAAACTGTTCTGAAAGTTATGCTATCCGGCGAAACGATGGTGGTTCCCCCCTTCCAATCCACCAACTGAGGAGCAGGTACAATTCCCTTGTCCTGTGCCCAAGAGAAGCGTGGACATCCACCTAACATGCAAAGCACAACAATCGATAATACAAATGGTTTATACATGTCGTTCAAAAAAGCCCTGCCAACACCATACCAACGATGTAATCAACAGGGCTTTTACTCTTTTATATATCCATCAATCAATCGTGATTTCATCTACAAACAAGAAACCTTTATTCCCTTTTGCACCATGCCAAGCAGGAATAGAATTTTCAGGCTGTACAACCAGACGTACATACTGCGCTTTTACAGGTTTTGTTAACCGCAAACTATGTTCATATACACCATTGGCATCTGCTTCTTTCATAGACGGATAATCCTCTTTCAACACTTGTTTAAAATTCTTGCCATCGTCCGATACCTCAACTTTTGCACCGCGTGCATCAAACACCCAATCACCCTTTTCTACACATGTCGAAAAGGCTACTGATGAAAATTCTGTCGGTTGTCCCAAGTCAATAGTCACATCCATATCATTCCCTAAAAAGGCAATCCAACGTCCACTTTTAAAATTACCATCGCCCTTCAAGCCGTCCACCAAAGTGATTACACCTTTATATTCATACTGCTTATTGGCTGGTTGATTAGCCACAACATGTTTACAAGTAGCCTTATTGAAATGAATATCCTCACTCAATACCTTGCTGACTCCGGAAGGACGAATAGCCACAGCCTTCAACTTACTTGTTTCAGCAATACTCAGTTTGCCTTCTACCTGCTGCGAAGTTACACCAGGCTCTGTTCCGTCCAACGTATAATAAATCGGAGCATCATCCATAGTATTCAGTAGTACTTCTATCGTATTATCCTTCGTGTTCAACCGGATATCTGCATTTATATCAAATATATGTTTAGCATAATTATATCCCAATACATCATATAACCGAATCAATTGCGGCAGACGATGCAAGAAGTCGGCATAATTTTTCTTACTTGCTTCACTCCATTGTACTTCACACAAAGCCGCCCAACGCGGAAGAGACATATACTGTACCTGAGAGAAAGTAGGCATATATTCCGTCCAATGGTTAGCCTGTACGCCAATGATGTGCTTCTTTTCATCCGATGTCAAAACTTCAGGCATCGGTTCATAACTATAAACCCGTTCCACCGGTAAACAACCGCCAATAGCATCCGGTTCTCCATCCCGGTCAGGCGTTTGGTAATAATCAAAATACAGATAAGTATTAGGTGTCATAATCACATCATGACGCTGACGAGCTGCTTCAATACCACCTGCTTCACCTCTCCATGACATCACAGTAGCATTCGGAGCCAGTCCGCCTTCCAAGGTTTCATCCCATCCAATCATCTGACGACCATTTTGGTTCAATGTTTTTTCAGCATGATTAATAATGAAACTCTGCAAGTATTCTTCCTTTGTATGTTTCTTATCCGTCTTCAAGCCTAACTGACGAATACGAGCCTGACATTTGGGACAAGACTGCCATCTCACCTTAGGACATTCATCGCCACCGATATGAATATATTCTGAAGGGAAAATCGCCATAATTTCAGCCAACACATCATCAATAAAAGTCAGCACATCATCATTACCTGCACAAAGCACATTTTCTGATACTCCCCATATTCTCCACACATCATACGGACCACCTGTACAACCCAGATAAGGATAAGCAGCCAGAGCAGCCTGCATATGCCCCGGCAAATCAATTTCAGGAATCACCGTAATATAGCGATCTGCAGCATACTTCACAATTTCTTTAGCTTCTTCTTGTGTATAAAAACCACCGTAGGGTATTCCGTCATACTTGCCACTGTTATGACCAATCACTGTTTCCTTGCGGTTGGCACCTACCTCTGTCAGTTTCGGATATTTCTTTATCTCGATACGCCAACCCTGATCATCCGTAAGATGCCAATGCAGACGGTTCATATTATGCAATGTCATCATATCAATGAAAGTCTTCACTTCCTCCACCGAGAAGAAATGACGACTTACATCAAAATGTACACCTCTATAGCCAAAACGGGGCGCATCCTTAATATCTACAGCTGCCAAAACAGGCGTACAACCTTGTTCTACGGGAATTGATTTGCGCAAAGTTTGTATGCCATAGAAAACACCAGCCTCATCAGCACCTGTAATTACGATGCCATTCTTTGACACATTCAGCTGATAAGATTCCGGCCGAACAGAATCAGCAGCCAACAGCAGCAAGATATTCCCTGTACCATCCGTTCCTGCTTCCACCTGATAATCTCTTCCTGTTGCAGTTTTTAAATAATCTGCCAAATAAACAGCATTGCGCTGCATCGCTTCATTTCCCTCAGGATAAAGAATCTTCACACGCTGATTCAATACAAACTCACCATTGGAAGTAGCTGTCACTTCCTGTGGAACAGGAATCACTTGATAATCTGCCATTGTTGTCTTTCCAGCACAGGCAGCTATCATACCTGTCAAGGCCACACATCCGAACATTTTTAAGAGGTTCTTCATTTTGTTTAATTTTAGGTTGATACTATTATTATTTTTCAATTTCTACAGCCAGACTTGTTTCTCACACACATGCCGATATGCTTCATACACATCATTCCTGATCTGCGTGAAGTAATCATCATGTAAACAATCTATTGGGAATAGCAATAAAAAAATCTGTTTTTCATCTATTCGTTAATTTAAGGTTTATAAAATCCATTTTGTAAGAAATACAACTGAACTCGACAAACTTACTAAATTACCTTTATTTATTAGAATATATTCACAGAAATACTTCTCTTTTAAAAGAATATAACATCCTCTCATTTTTGCATTGAATAAAGGGGGAACTGCCTTTCTCTAAGAAAAAGCAACTTAACAGAAAAAAAACAAATAAAAATTTGTAGGTATCAAAGCTTTTGTCTAACTTTGCGCCGTTAAACAATAAGACATCGGAATGTAGCGCAGTTGGTAGCGCACTACGTTCGGGACGTAGGGGTCGGGCGTTCGAGTCGCCTCATTCCGACTGAAAGCGACAATTGATGAAAATCAGCTGTCGCTTTTGTTTTCCCCTGCTTGTAACTCTCTGATATTCTACGAAATATCTTAAAGTTCTGTCAGTAGTAGAAATTTGCATACAAAAAAGCAGCGTGAAAGGATAGTATGACCTTTCACGCTGCCTGGTTTATAAGCGTTTATCAAAAATCACTTAAACAGTTTTTCCGGATATTCACCTGCATCAACCAATGCCTGGATTTTATCCACTACACCCTGACGGTCTTCTGGATAAGTTACACCAAACCACTTGCTAGTAGTATCCAGCACTTCTACCGTAGCTGTGCCATCAGTAATCAGTTTGTCCACCATCAAAGGAATGAAGAATTCACTCTTCAGATTGCTCATATTCTTCGGATCGCTCAAGAAAGTCTTAAAATATTCCTTGCTGTAAGCAAAATAATCGGGAGTGAAGCCCCAGAAGTTCATACTAACCGGTGTATTGTCGGCAGTAGCTGTCCATTCACCATTATCATCAATAAACTTCACTTCACCATCAATGCGCTGAATCTTGGTACGCTCTACTACAGAAGTCAAATGATTATTCTCATCGGTAGTACAAATACCACGAGATACAGTACCGCTATCACTTAAAGTATTACCAACGCGAAAACCTACCATGGAATAAGTATTCTTGGCTCCTTCAGGAAGTTCTGACAGGAACTTACCCATCACATTGAATGAGTCTTTACCATAGAAATCATCACAGTTGATCACTGCAAAAGGTTCCTTGATAGCACCTTCGCCCATCATCACTGCATGATTGGTTCCCCATGGTTTCGTACGATCGGCCGGACAAGTAAAACCTTCGGGTAATGCATCCAATTCTTGGAAAACCATTTCACAAGGTATATGGCCTTCATATTTAGCTATAATTTTCTTACGGAAGTCATCTTCGAAATCGTGACGGATAACAAACACCAGTTTGCCAAAACCGGCATTGATAGCATCGTAGATTGAGTAGTCCATAATTGTTTCACCATTGGGGCCTAAACCGTCCAATTGCTTCAAACCACCGTAGCGGCTACCCATACCTGCTGCCAATAAAAATAAAGTTGGTTTCATATCAGTAATTATTTTAAAAGGTTAGTACTTTAAATCTTGATTACGCTACAAATGTACAAAAATAAACTTCAAAGAATGCGTTATTATCGTTCATTCTTTGAAGCTTTTAGTCCAAAAACGGTATTTACTACATTTCCATCAGCTGGCTGAAGCAGTATCTAAATATAAATCCAACTCTTTTTAAAACGGATAACCTATGGCAAAATGAAGTGCCAGACCATCTTTAAACTTCGGAATATTATAGTAACCGGATTTACCCGTATCATACGGATTATGCAAACCGATACCACAGTCCAAACGGAACACTAAAAAATCCAAATCATAACGCAACCCCACTCCGGTGCCCAACGCAATCTGATTCCAGAAATCTTTCACACTCAATTCGCCTCCCGGTCGGGATTCGTCCTTACGCATCAACCACACATTGCCGGCATCCAAAAAGACGGCTCCATGAAGATCACTAATGATACGAAAACGATATTCCAGATTGGCCTCCAGACGAATATCACCAACATGATTGATAAAGGAATATTTGTTATCTTCATCAGGTGGATATCCCCCAGGACCTATGTTACGGGCCGTAAAAGCACGTACACTGTTGGCACCACCCAGATAAAACTGCTCGGTATAAGGAGCTGTCGTAGCATTGCCATATGACCAGATAACACCGGCAACTAAACGAGATGCCAACGACTGGTTCTTATCGATTTTATATTTATAACGAAATTCACTGTTCAACTTTAAAAATTGAGCGAACGGGACACCCAACAAACGCTTGTCTTTCTTACTGAATGATTGCCCACAGAACTTATAAATTGCAGAAGTCAAATTACCGGCTGAAGTCAGAGTAGTTTGCCACCAAATGGGATTACGCACACTCTTCAACACCGAATTATCATAGGTATAGCTATATTCCATAGCTGGAATAAACTGATTTCGCAAACTGACATACAAAGCGGGATTTTCAGCCTGCAAATCCTGAAATGCCTGTGTAGGCTCACGTAGCACATTAAAAGTCAGTCTGAAAGGGGTTATGCTGTGTTTGCTAATCAGCTTCGGTTGAAAATCATAGGTCGCATTTCCACCGAATGCCAACAGTTTGTAATACTTGGCCCGGTTCAACTGATCGACATACAAACGGAAAGTAGTTGTAGCCGGAAAATCATATTCACGACCACCCATTTTCGGAAAAACCACACGAGGAAAGGTCAGCGAAGTGGACAGTCCTATTTCATAACTATTCATTAATGAAGAACTTCCTTTACCCGTCTGCCACTCATAAGAGCCATCTAGCTTCACATTCCAAGTTTCACCACCGCCAAACACATTTTTTTTAGTAACCGTGAACGAGGCACCCGGACCCATCTGGTTGTTGCTCTTCATTTTCATATTGAAATCAAGCTCTGCATCATAAGGTTTATCCAGCATGGCTATTACATTGACATCCAAAGTGTCTGAAACCAATGCCGTATCACGTGGTTCATATTTCATCTCCAGATAACGGAAAATACCGACATTGGACAGGCGAGTCTGAATACGGTTCTGGCGATAGGCACTATACAATTTTTCATAAGAACGACGACGGGCCAGGTCGGCACTGTCCTGCATCTGTCGCTTCATACGGTATCCTCGATAGTTCAACCAACGATGAACCATATTAGGACGCACTTTCAACTTATCATGATAATAAATATTCAAGCCTTTGTAATGCATACTATCCGTAGGCATTTCACCATTCTTGCCCAAAAGGATAAAAGAAGCATTTCCTACATAAAATGCCCGTTGTGCATCTTTGGGAATACCGGCTACAGGCACCATACGCATGGCTACATGGCCGCCAGGCACCAAGGTCGTATCAGCCTGATAAGTCAAATAATCCGGACGGAAATAATAGCAACCTACGTTACGCAGCAAATCACTGACACGCGAACGTTCAGCATCCAGATCCGTAATATTAAACTGTTGCCCGGGATGCAGCAAAGATCTCCGGCGACTCATTTGCATTATACGCATCGTACGCTTACTAAACCCTTGATAGGACACCGTATCAATATAATAAGGATTCTGCATATCCACCGTATACTGTATTTTCGCTTTCAAAGAGTCTTTCGGATTAACGAAAGTCTGATAGCTGACCCGCCCGTTGAAATAACCATAATCGCGCAAAATATTCATAGCAACTTTTTGCCGGATACCCGGATTTACAGCCGACATCAGCACAGGCTTGGCAGCAAAACGATTGAAGATCCATCGTCCTAATCCTTTTTCATATTTCTCGAATCCGCTATAAAACCAGAGACCAATAGGAAAAGGCCAACGCAAGGTTGAACTGCCCAAGACGGCATTGTTAGGAGCTGTAGCCAATGCTGCGTCCACTTCTTCCATGGCAATTTCACCAATGCGGGTCTTGCTGCGATTGGTTACAATCATACTTTTCTGTCCCGTATAAAGAATTTCTCCTTCAGGCAAGTGTTTGGTTGTGGAACAAGCTACCAGCAACAAACAACCTATCATATATGTTATCCATCGTTTCATCATAATCTTTTTTTCCGGCTATTCCACCAGATTCTCATCTTTCTTCTTATTTTTCTTGAAAATAAACAGTTCACCCAAACGATTCATCTTTCGGCGAAGCACCAGACCGACTCCAGTTTCCGTGATTTCTCCATCAAGAATACTTTCATAATTTTTATTGTGGAACACACGCACATACCGAGTTCCCGTAGCATCCAGTCTATACTCCAACGAAATGTTATCAATAAATGATTCAGCATCATTCGTGGCATTGGCTCCAGTTGAAACTTTTCCTCCAATCACAATCTGAAAGCGGTCATTAAAGAATCGCTGTGAATAACGGAAACTGTAATCGGTCTGTTTTTCTCCAGTTTCTGAAGCCGTTCGGTCTTCTACACCTACGCTGAAACTAGCTCCTACACTTTCCAAAGCTGAACCAGCCAAAGCATTAATCTGACTTTGCAAAACAGAGTTCAACGCATTGCCCATAGTCAGTCCTCCACCTTTCACACCACTATTCAGATAAATTCCCGTAGCCAACATAGCAATGGCTTGTTTGCTACGTTCTTCTGCTCCCATGGCCTGAAGTTCATTCTGAATAGTTGCATCTTCTGGTGCCTCTATATCAAAGACCAATTCAGGAGCTTCCAAACGGTTCTTAATGGATATAGAAGCTACAAAGTTAACCATACGTGTTGCTCCATCATCTCCATCGGCCACAGAAGCCCTCACCCGTTCAACAGCCTTCAAACTCAAATTAGGATTCATCGGGTCACCCCGCCAATCCACGTAACTTCCCTGAACTAACCTAAATTCTTTAGGTGGAATAACGGGAAGAGCATATTTCATCACACCACCGGAAAGGGTATATCTGCCGTTCAAATTCATATCTCCTTGTGGGGTATATTGCAAATTCAAATCACCGCCACCTTCCAAAGCCACATATTTACTACGGTCAGGACTTAAATCGGCACGTATCTGAACAGCATTGTCTATATGCACTGACATAATCATATCCATGCCCCCCAACGACATAGTCGGAGTGGATAAAGTATCTACCTGTAACGTATCAGCAAACGAAGTAAAGCTGACCAGCCCATCCAAACGGTCTTCTACCGTCAACGGAGAATCGGTCAATACATAGGTTACATCCGTGTTGCCCAAAAGGTTCATATTTCCACGCATCACCAAAGCATCCAACCGTCCACGTATGCTAGCATTCAGATCAACAAATACCTTTCCATAAATCAAGCTTTCACGTGTACGAGGAGCATCCAGCAAAGTGTAATTGGTAGCTTTCAAATCAAGATTAGCTGTTGGACGATCCAAATTGCTAAAATCTACGTTTCCATGAATTGTGAATGGATTAGGACTTGTAGTATAAATGGCAAACTTGTCAAACAACAAACGATTGTTCTGGATCTTCACCGGACGGTTATCAAACCAATAACGAGTTCCTACCTGACGAGCCTCAACAGAGACACTATCCAACACCAGTTTACCATTAACTTTCGGGCGGTTTATCGTACCATTCACTTGCAAGGCACCATCCAAATCGCCTCCCAACATCATCATCTGACCAGGAATAAAGGCATTGGTTATCTTCAGTGGGAAATGTTCCAACTGAGCAGAGACCTCCAATTGATCATTACCATTCAACGCACCATCAATCAACATGGCTTCTTCATCATTCACGGTCATATAAGCATTCAGATACTGCTTTTTATCTTCAGCCGGCAACCAGGTAGCCCCCAAACCGATATCACCTACCGGATAATTCTCGTAAGTAAGTTTTCGAACAACTGCTTCGGATGAAAGTTGAAGTGTCTTTTTTGTCTGAACATAATGAGCTTCAGCTGATAGCAAGCCAGTCATACGAGGTATATAAGGCACAATGCTGGTCAGTTCACTCAACCGAAATCGGCTAAGCTCAACATTCATATTCTGCAAAGACACAGTATCATTTTTATCCGACTGCATGCGGAATCCCATTCCTTCATCACTATTCATATCCACATTAGCATAAAGCCGCATATCTTTATGCAGATAAAGCCAGTTACAATTATCTTCAAAACGAAATTTACGGAAAGCAATCACAGGTTCCTGCGGAGTGAGCTGCAAAAGCAAACCATTTCCTTTTCCATGTCCTTCTGATAACGGACGGGCATTAATACCAAACAACAAACCGGTCTTGCCCTGGCCATCCACATAATTAGCCTTCAGTTCGGCATCTTCACTGCGAATCTCTCCGGTCAGCGTGCTGCGAAATACGTAATGAGGATTCTTTGGACCATTGATAACACCACCTTGCAATTGCATACGTGAAGTATCTTGCCGAATAGCAAAGAAAATGGTATCCAACTGCAAGGAATCCATACGCAAGCCATGTATTGAAGATCTACCGTTAATGCCTATCTGCGGAGTTGAACCAAAGCTCAATTTGAAATTATCGTACCGGATATCTTTTGTAGCCAGATAATAAGCCAATGGATTTTCGTGTCCTGCCCTCAAATGCATACCTGCAGTAGGCAACAGATGACGTAAAGCAGCATGATCCAACTTGCGATTTTCCAGTTGGCGGGTAAGCAAAGTCATAAATAGTGACGACTGGTCAAGAAGTTGCTTCAACGTGCTACGCGAACGGAAACGGAAATCCAAATCACCAGCATTCGCCTTCAACTTAATAGAATCGTGACGAGCCTCCGCATTTAAATCAAAAGCGAAAGGATATTCCAATGGTTTTGAAGACACCCTTAACTGATATAAATCAACATCATCAACTGATAAATTCAGTTTACCATCCATATACTTTCTGTCCAACCGTAAATCACCATCAGCATGCATTTTAAGCAACGAATTGTCACTTTTCAAACTCACTGTAGCTAAAGCTGACTTCAAAGCAGCCTTTAAATTCACATTCGATACATGTAAAGATCCATATTGAAGTTCTCCTAAATTGGCCTGCAATAACGCTGAAGTATGAGGAGAAGTCAAATCAGTACCTTGTCCCTTCGCTGACAATTTAGCTGACAATCTATAAATGGAATCCTTCGGCAGGAAATGATGCAATTGCAAAGAATCTACCAGCAAATCAGCCTGATATTGTTCGTCTGAAGTATCGTAGGATGCATCCAGATGGAGAAGTCCTTGCTGCTCACGCGCATCTAGCAAGGCTGTATAATGTGTTCCTTCCACTTGAAAACGAGCATTCAAATCCATACTGTCTGGAATAGCTAGCGAGCCATCGGGAGTATTACCTGTCAGCCCGGTTAGGAAATTCAGATTATGCGTTTTCATCGTAAAGTCTAAAGAGCCATTGCGAGATACACTATCTGTGAGATGCCATAACTCTCCTCCTCCGTTCAAAGAGAAAGCACCTGGCAAATCTACTGTAAAGCGAGAAATTTGCATCTGCTTCAAATTACCTTCCGTACCAGCATAAATTTCCAAGGGACGGAAAGGATATGCTTCTTTGAAAGTTTCCGGCAAACCACCAGCAAACAGCAATACATCCTGTTTGCCAATCTGCGCATGAAAACGAGCTGTAAGCCTACCTGCCGTTGGAATATTGACCAATTCCCAATAGGTCTGTCCTGTAAAATCCATTTGACTATGCGGAGTCAGCAAACACAAAGAAGGGATCCGAATCAACGCAGAATCTGCCTGCAACTTACCTGTTAAAGAAGAGATGCTTAATCCGGAACGTTCATTCATAGAACACTCCTTAATAACAGCATTCATGATTCGACCATTAGCCACCACCGAATCAATTCCTATTTGGATATCCCGAAGAGCAATGTGTGAAGCATCAAATCCTTCTACAGGCTCTACCTGACCCATATCGTAGCAAAGAACTGAATTAGAAAGAATAAATTTCTGTAAAGCATAATATTCTTTTCCTAAATCAGCCACAGCGTGTTTCAAAGCCACTTTCCCCAATCTAACAGACAACTGAGTGGAATCCAACGGCATAGAAAGATTGACTGCCACATTATTCAGAGCCAGCGCATGCAAGGCTATCTTCCAATCTATAGCTGAAGATGTAGTATCCGGTTCTGAGACAGCGGTATCTGCCAACATTACATCCAACCTCATATCCGACAATTCTACCTTATTTAAAATCACATCTTGTTCGGTAAGATCTACCCCATGACTCTCCAGTTGAAAATGTCCCAACCTCCCCTTCACATGCATGCCACTCAATAAATGGAGTGAATTCAATGAGATTTGTTCCAGCACAATCGCATCTACTTCCACTTGACCATGTAGCAATGGCAAAGCCTGTACTCTTACATTCAGGCTTTTCAAATTTAACAACGTATCACATCGTTCAGTGTCAGAAACTTCTGAAGGCTGTGTCACTAAAACCCCACGCACCAACAAATTTAATGGAAAGCGCAAGTCTATTCGTTCTACCATAATATTCATACCCGTAGCTTCTGATGCTATTGTCATGGTCTGTTTCCGCAAAAAATTCTGTACGGGAGGAACATATAGCAAAATCATCAACAAGGTAAATATTACTATAGGAGTTAGTAATATCCATGCTATTCTTTTCAACCAAATTCTTTTCATCAATATAAAACTCTTACGTTTGCTTTTGAACAACGTCTGAATAAAACGTTATATTCTTTATAAGGTATTACAAAGTAAAGAAATAAAAATGATAAAAGGCTCTTTTGAACAGGTAAAAAATGCTATTTTTACAAGGATTCTGATAAATAAGACAATACTTCCTCAACCGAAATCAATACTTGTTTTGTCTGGTCTGACAGTTTGTCTGTAAATTCTGTACCACGAGCAGCCTCTAGACTCCGCAACATAGCCACCAAGTCGGAAGCACCTATCAACGTGAATAATGGTATCATCTTGTGCGCAACTCGTGCCAATTCATCAACATTACAAGTTCGCAATCCTTCTCTCAATCTATCAATATTCAATCGATTTTCCGTCAGAAAGCTGTTCAAGATAGAGGTAGCCGCTTCAGTATCATCTCCAGAAAAAGCTGTTAATGCTGCAAAATTATATCCTCTTGATGCCACCGATTCAGAAGATTCATTCCAAGCCGTATTACCCGATAATTCACGCAACAGTTCAGTCACAGTAAAAGGCTTATGTAAACAACCGGCAAAACCTTCATCAATGAATATATCCCGCTGCATATCACTGCGTGCTGTAACGGCTATCACCGGAATGTTTTTTGCCTGTGGAATATTGGATGCACGAAGCAGTTTCAACAAATCAAATCCACTGATAGCAGGCATTTGTACATCTGTCAGAAGTACATCAAAAGATTCTGTACGCAAAGCATCCAAAAGTTCATCAACTTGCATACAAGTCACGGCTGTCATGCCGCTATGCATCAACATCGAAGATGTCAAAGTCAATTGAATCCGATCATCGTCTATCAATAAGATTTTCCGGCAAGTCGAAAGAGTTGCAACATCTGTTTTTTCAGCAGGCACCTCCGGCAAATCTTTACGAAAATCCGTAGTTTCATTCTTTTCTACACAAGATTTTCGAACAGGATAAATCGGGATACGCACCGTAAACGTACTGCCTTTTTCCAACTCACTATCCACTTCGATAGTTCCCTCCAAAAGTTGCACCAACATACGCACAATAGAAAGTCCCAAGCCGAATCCCTCTTTTCCCTGTGCACTCGGCAAACGGGTAAATTCCTGAAAGATACGTTCTTTATCTGCTACAGCCATTCCCTTGCCTGTATCAATCACTGAAATAACCAATTTGCGATTTTCATAATTGGCTGACAAAGTAATTGTTCCCTGATCGGTAAACTTAATAGCATTAGAAAGTAAATTAGTTACGATCTGACGCAAACGTAATGGGTCGCAAACATACGTTTGCGTTAAAGCTTCATCCACTTCACAATATAGTTTCAGCCCCTTTTCTGCTGTCAACGGTTCAAAACTGACCCGAATTTCTTCCAACAGACGTGAAGGTTGAAAAGTGACCGAATTAATTTCCACTTTCTGAAGATCCAAACGATGAAAATCCAACAGATCAACAACCAACTTCAGCAAGTGCTCTGAAGAAGTCTTCATATTATCTAGATAAAATCGTTGCCGTTCATCCACAGTTAGTCTGGAAAGCAAATCAGCATATCCCATAATAGAACCCAAAGGAGCCTTAAAATCATGAGTAATGGCTAACATCAGTTTCTCTCGAGTAGCTAATAAATCCTCGGCCTGCTTCCGAGCATCTTCCAGTTCCTTACGATAACGATTACTACGCGTCACATCACGTCCAATCACAACTAAGAAAAAAGCAGAAAGCAATACCGCCCCACCAGCCATCCAGCCAATCGTATAAACAGATCGATTACGAACCTGCTGTCGATGTTCTGCTTCCTTCTGAGCCTGTTCCAGTGTTATCTGTTCATACTCTATCAGCAAACTGTCAATACGTTCAGTCAACATTTTATCCGTACGCTGCAAGAGACGCTTGTTTCTACGCACTACCACATTGTCTGCCTTTTTCTTTTTTTCAGTTACAGCACGAAGGCGATGCTGCAGCGAATCCACCGGATTATAAACATCAATCACCGTATCTACAGCAAACTCCAACGAAGTTTTTATACGAATGGCAGAATCTTTCTTTGGAGGAACAAAAGCCTCACCCAATCTTCGAAAAAAACCTTTTTTCTTCCGTTGGGTAACCACCGTATCACGATGAGTAATGACACGCCGCTGCACTCGTTGTTGCACCACCACCGTATCTTGTTCTGCAATGATATGTTCTATTTCACTAGCAGAAATCATCTGTTCGTTAGCTTCCCCAAGAGTACGAAGCATCTGAATAGTATTAGCATCTTTTTCACGGAGTAGCCTTAACAGACTGTCCGCCCATTGCACATCTTGTTCTTCAGACAATGTCAAAGTCTCCACTTCCTGATGCACAAACAAAAGTGAAAAAAGCAATACAGCCAACAGCAATGCATAGCCAAGCGTAATTTTCAATTTAGAAACACTATTCATCTGTATTTATTCCACTTTTCGAGTTTGATAACGAAAACGCGACCAAAGCATCACCCCTGCACTAGTCAGACCAAATGGAAAGGCCATCCAAACACCTATCACACCAAGATCCAAAACAAATCCACAAAAATAGCCTACTGGCAAAGAGATTAGGAAATAAGCGACAAATGCTATCAACATCATTGACTTTACATCAGAAATTCCACGCAAGGCATTGGCAAAATTGATTTGCAAACCATCACCAAACTGATAAATCAGAAAAGGAAAAAACAAAGCAGACACCATGGCTGTAACTTCTTCACTATCCGTAAACCAACTTCCCATTTGCCCACGCATGACAAACAAAATGGACAACAGCACTACAGCCATATACAAAATCAAATGGAAACCGGCATTGGCTGAACGACTCACATTTTCTCCATCATGTTGCCCATGAAAATTACTCACCCGAACAGCCACGGCAGCCCCCATACCATAATACATCATGAAAGTGAATTGGGAAATGGTTATCATAATCTGATGAGAGGCCAATGCCACGGTGCCCAACCACCCTATCATAATAGTACTCAAACTAAACGATGCAGTTTCCATGCCCATCTGCAAACCTATCGGCCATCCCAAAAAATTCAATTTTTTAAATATGGGAGTCGACCACCCCAATCTAAAAAATCCCAACTGATAACGAACATAATGCTTACCATGCAAAACTATCCAGGCGAAAACCACCACCATCACAATCCGGGAAAAAAGTGTACTGATTCCAGCTCCCAATAATCCTAATTCAGGAAAGCATAGCTTGCCATTGATCAAAACATAGTTTCCCAAAATATTCAGAGTGTTACCACCCAACAAAATCCACATAGCTGTTTTCGTATCTGTAATACCATCCGTAAACTGTTTAAACCCATTAAACAACATAACAAACAGCAAAGAAGCCAACAGAACCAAATAATAAGGACGAATCAAAGGCAACAATTCTTCCGGTTGTCCTAGTGCATCCAACTTTAAATAAACCACTGCCATCACAGCAGTAAGCAATAAAGCCACCAACGAGTTGGCAACCAAGCTACAATGTAATGCTTGTCCGGCCTCAGCATACCGATGATTCCCATATAAACTGCCCACCAAAGGAGTAAGTCCGTAACTAAAACCTGTGCTAAAAATAATGCAAAGTGTAAAGACATTATTCACAAACGAAGCAGCCGCCAGTTCGGGAGTACTGTGATGACCAATCATCAATGTATCTGCAAAAGCCAATACAATCATTCCAACCTGACCAATCATAATGGGAATACCCAATGATAGCAAAGCCTTGTAATGTTGCTTATATTTATTCATGAGTTTCTATTCAGTCATTTAGTGTTGTGCAACCTGTTTCTTGTAATATAACACAGAAGCATTTTCATCACGAAATGCCTCACGCGCCACTTCACACAATTGTTCCGATGTTACAGCACGGTAACGTGACACTTCCCTATCTATATCCTCCGCCTGTCCTATCAATTCAAACCATGCCAAATTGGTAGCAACATTCAAATAATTAATATTACCGAAAATCTGAGTAGATTCAAATTTATTCTTAACCTTTTCCAACTCCTGTTCACCAACCAGTATCTGCTTTAACATGTCAAGTTCCTCACGTACTGCAGACTCTGCCTGTTCCAACGACACCCCTTTAGAAGGCTTACCGCAAATATGCAACAAACCTGCATCACGGGAACCGCTGATATAAGCATCTATACTAGAAAAAAGCTTCTGTTCCTGCACCAAATGCTGATTCAGCCTGCTTGAACGACCATTGCTCAAAATATCCGATAAAATATCACAAGCATAATAATTGGCATCGTCCCGGCTGCAAATATGAAAAGCCATAAACAATGCATCCAACGGCACGTTCCGTTCCACAATCAACCGATGTTCTTCCGTCTGGATAGGCTCTGGCGGCAAATGACGTTCAGACACCTTACGGCGAGGTATCGAACCGAACCATTTTTCTGTCAATCGTACAGTTTCTTCCCACGAAATGTTACCTGTTACAGCCAACACAGCGTTATTAGGCGCATAAAAACGGAAAAAGAAATCTTCCACTTCCTCTAAGGTAGCCTGTTCTATATGAGCTAATTCTTTACCAATAGTAGGCCATCGGTATGGATGAACTCGATAAGCCAACGGACGCAGCAAATGCCCTACATCCCCATAAGGTTGATTCAGACACCGCTGCTTAAATTCTTCCATAACCACTCCCCGCTGCACCTCCAAACTACGATCACTGAAATCCAAACTTAACATACGATCAGATTCTAACCAAAATCCAATTTCTACATTAGACTTAGGCACTGTGAGATAATAATTTGTAATGTCATTGTTTGTCCAGGCATTGTTTTCACCACCAGCCAATTGCAAAGGCATATCATAATCGGGCACATTCACCGAACCGCCAAACATCAAATGCTCAAACAGATGAGCAAATCCCGTATGGGCGGGATGTTCATCACGTGCACCTACATCATAAACAATATTCAAGGCCACCATCTGCGTACTGGTATCTTCATGATGCACTAGACGCAATCCATTGGAGAGGAGAAGTTTGTTGATGTTCATTCCGTTAATCTTCTAAGACAGTAACCTTCCTAATCACCACATCCTGTTCGGGACGGTCACTATGGTCAGTTTTTACCTGTTGTATCTTGTCCACTATGTCCAAACCTTCCAACACCTCACCGAACACAGTATATTCACCATCCAAATGTGGAGTACCGCCTACCGTAGTATAGGCCTTTACTTGCTCAGGTGTAAAACGAAATTCCGGCATTTTAGCCACTTCTGCCTCTGCTTGAACTATAAGTTTATCTTGCAAATCCATCAGACCTTCCTGATCGCCGGCTTTCCGGAGTTTATAGATTTCTTTCATGTGTTTTTGAGCCAGTGCATTGAAAACATTATTCAGACGCATCTGTCCCATTTGTCGTTCCATACTTAATAAAGTAGAATCGCTATACACTTTACCAGTAACAATGTAAAACTGGCAACCGGAAGAAGCCTTCTTCGGATTAACATTATCTCCCTGACGAGCAGCCGATAGAGCTCCTTTTTTATGAAAATATTGAGGGTAAACAAATTCAGCCGGAACCGTATAACCCACATCACCAGCCCCCAGCATTTTCCCTTTAGGAGCATTTTTAGATTCAGGGTCTCCAGCCTGAATCATAAAGTCCTTAATGACACGATGAAACAAAGTACCTTCATACGTTCCGTTTTTAGCCAACTTAATAAAATTATCACGATGCTGAGGAGTTTTATTATATAGTTTCACTACTATATCACCTACACTGGTTTCAATCTTCAATTTCGTTTCCTGATCCATGTTTCTATTACTTTTTTGTCCCGGCTTGCAAGCACCAAGGCCGCATGCCAATATG
>AMCI01007728.1_pt1 | contig 22889 bp, 15 predicted proteins | sample 419838 | NCBI WGS metagenome assembly AMCI01 (sample SAMN01090643, study PRJNA158313) | gut metagenome
ATGGGGAATTATACGAATATGAACAAATTTGTTATTTCTTTTCTCCTAATCACCGCTTCCTTGCAGTGAGTTGCAGCGATGATGAGCCGAAAGATGTTGTCAATGAAATCAAGATGTCCGTTTCTGCTGAAACAGGTACGTACATACCATGGGGCAGTGATATTCCTGTTGAGTGTATGCTTGTTATGTCTGAAGACAATCCCGGAATATGGGAGCCACTCGGATTTAATAGTATTAAATGGTTTACATACGAAAGAGGACATGAATATTACCTTTCGGTGGAGCGGACTATCCTTGCCAATCCTCCAATGGATGGTTCAGACCGAACCTATTCTCTATTGAGAATTCTTGAAGACCGTATTGTCACAGAGCCGGAGATACCTGTAGATAAAGAAATCAATTCGGAGGAAGACATTGAGTACTATGATATGTGCCCCTTTAACAAGTATGCCATAGAAAAGGAAATCATTGTCAATGAGAATGGAGAAATTTCCTATTCCGATGGTCACAACCTTCCGTCTTATGATAATGCCCGCATTTGGTTAGAGTGTATTCTTGATAAGGCAGATCCGAATTGGATTCAACTCAATAAAATACCCTATATGGCAATCTATTCATTTGTATTGTCACCGCTTACGGATGAAATACGACTGGTGCGCAACGAATCATCCGGTCCAATGTTCAAGGAGGTCATTCCTGAAAGTGAGTTTGCCCATATCACCCAATCCATGAAGCCGGGCGAAGAACTCCGTTACGCTCTCATCCTTGCCAATGTCTATAAGAAGGGACTTCAGAAACTGGAATTTACGATAAAGAAACAATAGCATATAGCCATGATAAATAAACTTATCAACCCGATTCTTTTCATCATGTGTCTGTTTGTTACAGCTTGCAGTGATGATAATAACGGAAATGAACCTATTTCTTCATTCAGTCTTGATAAGACCTATTACGAAGTAAGATTGGGACGAGGTTCAACTAACATTCATGTAACAAACGGCAGCGGCTACATCAGTTTGAGCATAGAAGATGAAAAAATATTGAATGCCAAGTATGCAGGAGGATTGTATGCGGATGGCTTAAGAGGTGTCATCCACCTGTATGGACTGCAAAAAGGAAGCACGACATTGACTATTACCGACAATGTCACCAAGGATGTGGAAACCGTTGAAGTGAAGGTGACGGATTGCTATTTGTCATACGTGATAGCCGAAAGTAATCATCCTCTATTAAAAGCCAACACAACTCTATTTTTCATAAACAATCCTGCAAAAGAGTCCTATATCTTCGCTAGAGACAATCTCCATGGGACATTATATGAACGACCAGCAATGAAAGGCAGTTACGAGTTCTTCATCACCCCCCCCGATTCGAAAAAACAACTGCACGACATACTCGGATTGCGTTTAACATTCCAAACCGATGGAGAAGAAAACGTTACTGACAACAATGACACGGCAACATCTTACGACTTTCAAATAATGGGTAATAATCAGATATTCAGTGTTATTCAAGCATTTTTGGGTGTGAAATGGGAGGAACTTTTTGATAACGCCCATACAAAAAGCCCTGCACCAGTAGACTTTACTATGAAGCTGACTGCTCCCAATACAAATTATCAAATTACAGGAGTATTAAGTACTACATCCATTCCGGAACACATATTGGATTGATACATTGCTGTAGTTAGCAATTATACTGATATAAAAGCCAACTAAAAGAGCATAACTTGATTATTCTTTTAGTTGGCTTTATTTTATTCAGACACTTTTTTTTCTGAGTAAAGATGCATTTCATCTTAAATAATACAAAAACACCCAGTTTTACATTCTTGGGTATAAAACTGGGTGTTTGTTTTACAATTTGCTGATTTTCAGCATTTATTGCGGAGAGACAGGGATTCGAACCCCGGGTACCTCGCAGTACAACGGTTTTCAAGACCGCCGCAATCGACCACTCTGCCACCTCTCCAAGACTTCTTTTCAGAAGTGCTTCCCTTTGAAATCGTTGCAAAGGTACGAACTTTTTTTTTATCTCCAAATTTTTTGGCGATTTTTTCACGAATAAATTGTATTTTTGCAGTCGATAAGAAAAAAACAGGCTATGATATACCCTCAAAATTTTGAGCAGAAAATAGGATTCGACCACATACGGCAGTTATTGAAAGGCAAGTGTCTCAGCACATTAGGTGAAGAGCGAGTAACTAAAATGGACTTTTCCAAGCAATACGAAGATGTAGTAGAGAAATTAAATCAAGTTACCGAATTTATTCGCATCATTCAAGAAGAAGAAGGGTTCCCCGACCAGTTTTTCTTTGATGTCCGTCCTTCCCTGAAGCGAATACGCATCGAGGGAATGTATCTAGATGAGCAAGAACTGTTCGACTTGCGCCGCTCACTGGAAACAATTCGCGACATTGTGCGCTTCCTGCAACGAAACAAAGAAGAAGAAGAGGAGGAAGAAGAAGCGGCTTCTCCCTACCCTTCCCTGAAACGGCTGGCCGGAGATATCGCTGTGTTCCCCCAAGTCATTGAGAAAATAGACAACATCCTTAATAAATATGGTAAAATAAAAGATAATGCTTCACCGGAACTGGCTCGGATTCGCCGGGAACTGTCCATCACCATGGGAAGCATTTCACGCTCACTGAACAGCATCCTGCGCAATGCACAAGCAGAAGGGTATGTCGATAAAGACGTAGCTCCCACCATGCGCGACGGCCGACTGGTTATCCCCGTAGCTCCCGGACTGAAGCGAAAAATCAGAGGGATTGTTCACGATGAATCGGCCAGCGGTAAAACGGTATTCATCGAACCGGCAGAAGTAGTGGAAGCCAACAACCGGATTCGCGAACTGGAAAATGATGAGCGCCGTGAAATCATCCGCATCCTCACCGAGTTCTCCAATACGGTGCGCCCCAGCATACCAGAGATTCTCCAGTCGTACGAATTTCTGGCTGAAATCGATTTCATCCGGGCCAAAAGTTATTTCGCCATCCAGACGAACAGCCTAAAGCCTACGGTAGAAAACCAACAACTGTTAGACTGGACCATGGCGGTACATCCTTTACTGCAGCTTTCACTCGCCAAACACGGCAAGAAAGTGGTGCCGCTGGATATTGAGCTGCACAAACAGCAACGCATACTCATCATCTCCGGACCCAATGCCGGAGGTAAATCGGTATGCTTAAAAACAGTAGGATTGCTGCAGTACATGCTGCAATGCGGCATGCTGATTCCGCTCCACGAACGAAGTCATGCAGGTATCTTCGACAGCATATTTATCGATATCGGTGATGAGCAGTCTATCGAAGACGACCTGAGTACCTATTCTTCACACCTCACCAACATGAAGATCATGATGAAGCAGTGTAATGAGAAGAGCCTCATCCTGATTGATGAATTCGGTGGCGGTACGGAACCGCAGATCGGAGGGGCCATTGCTGAAGCCGTGCTGAAACGCTTCAACCAAAAGCAGACGTTCGGTGTGATTACAACTCACTACCAGAACTTGAAACATTTTGCTGAGGACCATGAAGGAGTGGTAAACGGAGCCATGCTCTACGACCGTCATCAGATGCAGGCACTGTTTCAACTGCAAATTGGCAACCCCGGCAGTTCGTTTGCCGTTGAGATTGCGCGCAAAATCGGCTTGCCCGAAGATGTCATTGCCGATGCTTCGGAGATTGTGGGAAGCGAGTACATCAATGCAGACAAATACCTGCAGGATATCGTACGCGACAAGCGCTACTGGGAAGGGAAGCGGCAGACGATTCGTCAACGGGAGAAACACATGGAGGAAACCATTGCCCGCTATCAGGCTGAAATAGAAGAACTCCAGCAGTCGCGGAAGGAGATTATCAGAAAGGCGAAAGAAGAGGCTGAACAATTGCTGCAGGAGTCGAATGCCCGCATTGAAAATACCATCCGCACCATCAAAGAGGCACAGGCGGAAAAAGAAAAGACCCGGCTGGTCCGTCAGGAACTGGCCGACTTCCGGTCTTCACTCAAAGAATTAACTGCCAAAGAACAGGACGAGAAGATTGCCCTAAAAATGCAGAAGTTGAAAGAGAAGCAGGAACGGAAAAAAAACAAGAAAAACGAGCCGAAACGGGTCGCTGCCACTCCTCCTGCCGCTCCTCCGCAAGTGAATCCGATCACGGTAGGTGAATATGTCAAGATAAAGGGACAAAGCAGTGTGGGACAAGTGATGGATGTCAGCGGAAAGAATGCGGTTGTCACATTTGGAAGCATCAAGATGACCGTCAAGGTGGACCGGTTGGAACGCAGTCAGGCGGCTCCCAAGACCGATGCTCATACGGCCAGCACCTTTATCAGCCGTCAGACACACGACCAGATGTATGAAAAGAAGCTGAATTTCAAGCAGGATATTGATGTAAGAGGCATGCGCGGAGACGAAGCGCTGCAGGCTGTAACCTATTTTATCGATGATGCCATCTTAGTGGGTATGAGCCGTGTACGCATTCTGCATGGCACCGGAACGGGAATTCTCCGTACACTTATCCGGCAGTATCTGGCCACTGTACCGGGCGTGCGCCACTTTGCCGACGAGCATGTACAATTCGGCGGAGCGGGCATCACGGTTGTCGACTTGGATTAACAGACAATAAACGGTAAACCTGAAACAATATAGCAATATACCTTACACCGACCCACCTGCGCATACCCGAACTAAATAGTTGGTACAGATATTTATTTCCGTGGTTTGTGATGGGATTTATCGGTATTGTCGTATATTTGTTCTTCAAAAAGAAAAATTGGTTTTAACAATATGGATATTAAAGAAAGACACCTGCACATATGAAATCAATCAAAGAACTATTCAGAATAGGAACAGGCCCTTCCAGTAGTCACACAATGGGACCACGCAAGGCTGCCGAGATATTCTTGGAACGCCACCCGGAAGCCGCTTCATTCAAAGTCACCCTTTATGGAAGTCTGGCTGCCACAGGCAAAGGGCACATGACAGACGTTGCAATTATCGACACGCTGCAGCCTGCTGCTCCAGTGGAAATCGTGTGGCAACCCAAAGTCTTCCTGCCTTTCCATCCCAACGGAATGACATTCGCCGCTTTGGACGCCAACAAAAAACTCATTGAAAACTGGACTGTCTACAGCATCGGCGGGGGAGCACTGGCCGAAAGCAACCAAGCACCCAACACCGAAAGTCCGGAAGTATATCAGATGAACAGCATGACCGAAATCATGCTGTGGTGTGAACGTACCGGCAAAAGTTATTGGGAATATGTAAAAGAATGCGAGAACGAAGATATTTGGGACTATCTGGACGAGGTATGGAAAACAATGAAAGAAGCCATTAACCGCGGACTGGAAGCGGAAGGAGTTTTACCGGGTCCTTTGAATCTCCGCCGGAAAGCATCTACCTATTACATACGGGCAACAGGTTATAAGCAGTCACTTCAATCCAGAGGATTGGTCTTTGCCTATGCACTGGCCGTGAGCGAGGAAAATGCGTCGGGCGGAAAGATTGTAACAGCCCCCACATGCGGTTCATGCGGTGTGGTGCCTGCCGTGCTCTACCACCTGCAAAAGAGCCGTGAATTCAGCAACATGCGCATCCTGCGTGCGTTGGCCACAGCCGGCTTAATAGGCAATATCGTAAAATACAATGCTTCCATTTCCGGAGCAGAAGCCGGTTGTCAGGCCGAAGTCGGTGTGGCCTGTTCCATGGCTTCAGCTGCAGCCTGCCAGCTCTTTGGCGGCAGTCCGGCACAGATTGAATATGCGGCCGAAATGGGACTGGAACATCACTTGGGTATGACGTGCGACCCCGTCTGCGGATTGGTGCAGATTCCGTGTATCGAACGGAACGCCTATGCAGCTGCCCGTGCCCTGGATGCCAACATCTATTCTTCCTTTACCGACGGTACCCACCGCGTATCTTTCGATAAAGTGGTGCAAGTGATGAAACAGACCGGTCACGACCTTCCTTCTCTTTACAAGGAAACCAGCGAAGGCGGATTGGCCAAGGATTACCATCAGATGTAGAATCTGCGATATCAGATTAATCAAATTAATCAGATCAATCAGACCTATCAGATAACGGAGAATAGGGGATACTCTCATGATGTGCACACCCTATTCTCCGTTATTGTTTGTTAATAACCCCAACCAAGGACCGTCTTTTCTTGTTTGCCGTTCAAAATAATCTTTGTACTTTTGCCACGCTCATCCAGCAAAAGAGTCCCATCCGCTGCATAAAGCCTGCAGCAATCGGGTCAGCCGGATAAAGCAACGTGATACATTTTACAGAACAACGTAATCAAAACCCCCAAAACTGAATGAAGAAACAACGAGCCCATACTGCCAACCACGCCTCCCTTTCCAGTTTCCGTTACTGGGGACGGAAGAACTATGCCGTCTTCGCCAGCCTCGGACGGGAAGTGAAGATAGGGCACCTGCACAGCAATGTGCTCGATGTGGCTCTTCGCAAGCAAAACGTTGCTCAAACCATTCCTTATCATCTATTTATGACACTTCAAGAAATAAAAGACCAAGTGCTGGAAGGGATAGAGTTATCGCCCGAACAAGCCGCTTGGCTGGCCAACACGGCCAATAGCGAGGAGCTTTATGCTGCCGCGCATGAAATTTCCGTCGCTTGCGCATCGCGCGAATTCGACATGTGTTCCATCATCAACGCCAAGTCGGGCCGATGTCCCGAAAACTGCAAATGGTGTGCACAATCTTCCCACTATCCAACCCAAGTCGAGGTATACGACCTCCTACCCGCTGAAGAATGTCTCCGGCAAGCTCAATACAACGAAAGCCAAGACGTCAACCGTTTCTCACTCGTTACCAGCGGACGCAAACCATCTTCCAAACAGATTAACCAACTGTGTGACATCACCCGCCACATCCGCCGGCATTCTTCCATTCAGCTTTGTGCCTCTCTAGGTCTGCTCAATGAAACAGAACTGAAAGCCTTGCACGATGCAGGCATCACCCGTTATCACTGCAACCTAGAATCGGCTCCGTCCTACTTTTCACAGTTGTGCACCACGCATACGCAAGAAGAAAAGTTGGCCACACTCGCTGCAGCCCGCCGGGTGGGGATGGACATCTGTTGCGGAGGCATCATCGGTATGGGTGAAACCATAGAACAGCGCATTGAGCTAGCCTTCACCCTTGCCCAGCTGAAGGTAACCTCCATTCCCATCAACCTGCTCAGTCCGATACCGGGCACACCGTTGGAACACCAGCCGCCGCTCAGCGAAGAAGAGATTCTCCGCACCATTGCCCTATTCCGCTTCATCCACCCCACAGCCCACCTACGTTTTGCAGGAGGCCGTTCGCAACTGTCGCCCGAAGCCATGCAGAAAGCCCTCTATATCGGCATCAACTCAGCCATTGTGGGCGACCTACTCACTACACTCGGTTCGAAAGTGGCCGACGATAAAAAAATGATTGCTGAAGCAGGTTATCACCTGCCCGATTCCCTGTTCGACCGCGAACACCTGTGGCATCCCTACACCTCTACCACCAATCCGCTACCGGTCTACAAAGTGAAACGGGCCGAAGGAGCCACCCTCACACTCGAAGACGGACGCACCCTGATTGAGGGCATGTCGTCGTGGTGGTGTGCAGTGCACGGCTATAACCACCCGGTGCTGAACCGTGCAGCAGAAGAACAGCTCAGCCGGATGTCGCACGTCATGTTTGGCGGACTGACGCACGACCCTGCCATCGAGCTGGGAAAACTCCTCTTACCCCTGGTACCACCGTCTATGCAAAAGATATTCTATGCCGACTCTGGTTCCGTAGCGGTGGAAGTGGCCTTAAAGATGGCCGTACAATACTGGTATGCTGCCGGACGACCCGAGAAAAACAACTTCGTCACCATCCGCTCCGGATACCACGGAGACACCTGGAATGCCATGTCGGTGTGCGACCCTGTGACAGGCATGCACAGCCTGTTCGGCTCAGCACTACCAGTCCGCCATTTCGTTCCAGCTCCCTCTTCCCGCTTCGACGGCGAGTGGAACCCGGAAGACATCCGCCCACTGCAGGAAACCATCGAAAAGCATCACGGAGAACTGGCAGCACTGATACTGGAACCCATCGTACAGGGAGCTGGCGGCATGTGGTTCTACCATCCTCAATACTTGCGTGAAGCCGCCCGCCTGTGCCGCCAACACGGACTGCTGCTCATTTTCGACGAGATTGCCACCGGTTTTGGACGTACCGGCAAACTGTTCGCCTGGGAACATGCCGGCATAGAACCCGACATCATGTGCATCGGCAAAGCACTGACAGGTGGATACATGACCCTCTCGGCTGTGCTGACCACCAACCAAGTGGCCGACACGATATCCAACCATGCCCCCGGAACCTTTATGCACGGCCCCACCTTCATGGCCAACCCGCTGGCCTGTGCCGTGGCTTGCGCTTCCGTCCGCCTGCTGCTGGAATCCGATTGGCAGAAAAACGTGAAACGAATCGAAAAGCAACTCAACGAAGAGCTGGCACCCGCCCGCCTCTACCCGCAGGTAGCCGACGTCAGGGTGCTGGGAGCCATCGGTGTGATTGAGACCCGTAAGCCTGTTGACATGGCCTACCTGCAACGCCGCTTCATAGAAGAAGGTATCTGGGTGCGCCCGTTTGGCAGATTGGTCTACCTCATGCCTCCGTTTATCATCACACCGAAACAGCTCAGCTGCCTCACTTCCGGCTTGCTGAAAATTATCAGAGAACTCGATTGAAACTGAAAGTTTGATTAAAAACAGAAAAATGAAGCAACAGATACAAGACCTAATTCAGCTATTGAAAAAACAGAAAAACTTCCGCTCCCTTCCGCCGCTTGTCCACGACGGAAAGGATGTGGTGCTCCACGGACAGCGGATGCTGAACCTTTCCTCCAACGATTACCTGGGACTGGCCAACGACCGTTCGCTGCGGGAAGGTTTTCTGCGCACCTTGACGCCCGACACCTTCCTGCCCACTTCGTCCTCCTCGCGGTTGCTGACCGGCAATTTCACTGTCTATCAGCAACTGGAACAGCAACTGGCCGAGCTTTTCGGAACAGAAAGTGCCCTGCTCTTCAACAGCGGCTATCATGCCAATGTCGGCATCCTGCCCGCCCTAAGCGACGACCAAACCCTGATACTGGCCGACAAACTGGTTCATGCCAGCCTCATCGACGGCATCCGGCTGTCAACTGCCAAGTGCATCCGCTACCGCCACAATGACATGGCACAGCTCACCCGGCTAGTGGAAGCCAATGAAACCGCCTACAGCACACTAATCATCGTGACCGAAAGCATCTTCAGCATGGACGGAGACGAAGCCGACTTGGACACACTGGTCGACCTCAAAAGAAAACATTCCTCCGTACGGCTCTACATAGACGAAGCCCATGCCTTCGGCGTGCGGGGTCCCCATGGACTGGGCTGCGCTGAAGAAAAAGGATGCATCGGTGACATCGACCTGCTAGTGGGTACCTTCGGCAAAGCGGCCGCATCAACCGGAGCCTTCGTAGTATGCAAACAGGCAGTCCGGGAATACCTCATCAACAAGATGCGCACCTTCATCTACACCACCGCCCTACCCCCCATCAACATCGAGTGGACCGCCTGGATCATCCGCCATCTGCCGGAGATGCAAGCCCGCCGGGCTCATCTGCAACACATCAGTCGGAAACTGCGGGAAGCAATCGTGGGGCAAGGCTACACCTGCCCCTCGGTGAGCCACATCGTTCCGCTGATTGTAGGTTCCAGTGAAGACACCATAATCAAGGCAGAAGCCCTACAGCGCAAAGGATTCTATGCACTGCCCGTGCGGCCACCCACTGTGCCCGAAGGTACCTCCCGCATTCGTTTCTCCCTCACAGCCAACATCACGGAAGAAGAAATTGACCAACTCATCACCTTGATTACGAAATGAAACAACATTTTATCATACAGCAAGGACACCGGCACCTCTTACTATTCTTTGCCGGATGGGGCATGGACGAAACCCCGTTTACCTCCATTCACCCCATAGGCTGCGATTGGATGATAGCTTACGACTACCGTTCGCTGTCTTTCAACGATGCCCTGCTCCAACCCTATACCGATATCACCCTCGTGGCCTGGTCTATGGGGGTATGGGCAGCTTCACACATCAGAGCGCACTATCCGCACCTGCCCATACGAACATGCACAGCCATCAATGGTACCCCTTTCCCCATTCACGAGACGAAAGGCATTGATCCCCTCCTCTTTGAAGGCACCCTGAAAAACTTGAGCAGAGCATCCCTGCAGAAGTTCCAACGGCGCATGTGCCATTCGGCTACAGCCTACAAAGAATTCCTGCACATCGCCCCCCAACGCGGAGTGGAAGAACTCAGAGAAGAACTGGCAGCCATCGGCCGACAGGCCAACCTATTGCTTCCCGTTTTGATGCAGTGGGACCGGGCCGTCATCGGCCAGAACGACCGCATCTTCCTGCCCGACCATCAGTTGGCAGCCTGGGAGAAGCAAGCTGTTAGTGTAACGCGAGTAGATGCCGCCCACTATGAAGCGACACTTTTCGAGAAAGAACTACAAAACCCCGTTTTAAAAGAAAAACAGCCATGAACAAACAACTCATAGCCGAGCGCTTCAGCAAAGCCATCCACACCTATTCACAGGAAGCCTGCGTGCAGCGGCAGATTGCAGACAAAATGGCACATCTGCTCACCGAGCACCTCCATGTCCCCTGCCCCAAAGTGATCGAATTTGGATGCGGCACCGGCTTCTATTCCCGGCTGTTGCTCAAGACACTCCAGCCAGACGAACTGCTGCTGAACGACCTTTGCCCCGAAATGGAGCAATGTTGCAGCGATTTACTGAAAGAAAAGCGCATCTCCTTTTTGCCGGGAGATGCCGAAACCGTTTCCTTTCCCGACCAACGCTCACTCATCACCTCCTGCTCAACCCTGCAATGGTTCGAATCGCCCCGCCATTTTTTCGAACGGTGCCATTCCCTGCTTCAGTTGCAAGGCTATTTTGCTTTCAGCACCTTCGGCGAAGAAAACATGAAAGAGATACGACAACTTACCGGCAGCGGACTATCCTATCCCTCCCGCGAGGAACTGCTGTCCGCCTTGTCTACCCATTTCCAGGTGCTCTATGCGGAAGAAGAACACATTCCGCTTTCGTTCGACACCCCCTTACAGGTGCTCTATCACCTCAAGCAGACAGGAGTAACCGGCGTAACTTCCTCGGCCTGCCGACCCCTGCGCACCCGTAGAGACTTGCAATGCTTTTGCGAACGCTACACCCGTGAGTTTTCACAAGGCACCTCCGTTACGCTGACGTACCACCCTATCTACCTAATTGCACAGAAAAAGCAAATGGAATAGAAATAACAAAAATAGAACATAAATAAAAAATGAAAGATGAAAAAGAATGTATTTTTTGTAAGCGGCATTGATACAGATGCCGGAAAGAGTTATGCCACCGGATTCCTGGCCCGTGAATGGAACAAGAACGGACGGCGCACCATTACCCAGAAGTTTATCCAAACAGGGAATGTGGGACACTCGGAAGATATCGACCTCCACCGGCAACTCATGGGGATTTCCTTTACTGAGGAGGACAAAGAGAGACTCACCATGCCTGAAATCTTCTCCTACCCCGCCTCTCCGCTCCTGGCTTCGCGACTAGACAAGCGCCCCATCGACTTTGACAAGATCAAGCGGGCCACAGAAACACTGAGCGAACGCTACGACACGGTGCTATTGGAAGGAGCCGGCGGACTGATGGTGCCGCTGACCGAAGAGTTGCTGACCATTGACTACATTGCCCGCGAACAATATCCGCTGATTTTTGTCACTTCCGGCAAACTGGGCAGCATCAACCACACCCTGCTCAGCTTTGAAGCCATACAGAAGCGGGGCATCGTACTCGACACCGTGCTCTACAACCTCTATCCCACGGTAGAAGACAAAACCATCCAGGAAGATACAATGAACTTTATCAAGCAGTGGCTGAAGAAATATTTCCCACAAACCCAATTTAGGGTGGTGCCGGAAATCCAACTTCCAGCAAACGGAAAGGAAAGTTAAGAGCAAAAAAAAGGCTATCTATCCCAGACAGCCAATCTTTTTTGTTAACCTTAAATCTAATACTATGAAAAACACATTGCAAAGATACGGACTTTCTGCATATCTCCAAATTTTCAGCTAAAAGAAGCCTGTTTTATAACATGTATTAAAAAAACCACCCGGCATATTAACATTTAGTATCAAAATCAGCATCTGTATTTTTCAAAAAAATGCGTACTTTTGCGATACTAAATATCAGTAAAAAAACAATGGAAGCATTCATATTCGACCCCACCGAGGGAGCTCTCATCATCTCAGCAGCCGGCCTGCTGATTATTCAACTCCTTTATTACCTGGCATTGTACAACCGCATTCATCTGCACAATAAAGCCGTACGCAAGGAAGAAGTGCACTTCACCCAAGAACAGCCGCCTCTTTCTGTCATCCTGTGTGTACACGATGATGCCGAATACCTGCGCACCACCCTGCCCGCCATACTGGAACAAGACTATCCGCAGTTTGAAGTCATTGTCATCAACGATGCTTCCACCGATAACACCGAAGACATCCTCGCCCGGATGGAAGAAAAATACCCACACCTATACCACAGCTTCACGCCCAACAGCGCCCGCTACATCAGCCACAAGAAACTGGCCCTCACCTTAGGAGTGAAAGCCAGCAAATACGACTGGCTCGTATTCACCGAACCCCACTGCCTGCCGGCAAGCAACCAATGGCTGCGACTCCTGGCCCGCAACTTCACCTCCCACACCCAAATCGTGCTGGGCTACAGCGGCTACGACCGCACCAAAGGGTGGCTACACAAGCGCATTGCCTTCGATACCCTTTTCCAATCCCTGCGCTACCTGGGATGTGCCCTCGCCAACTCCCCCTACATGGGCATCGGACGCAACATGGCCTACCGCAAAGAACTCTTCTTCCAGGAGAAAGGATACTCACAGTACCTCAACCTACAACGCGGAGAAGACGATCTCTTCATCAACCAACTGGCCACAGGAAGCAACACCCGCGTAGAAACCGACTCCCTGGCCACGACTCGCATCCTGCCCTTTTACCGATACAAGAACTGGAAAGAAGAAAAAATCAGCTACATGGCCACCGCTCACTTCTACCGAGGCATCCACCGCTACCTGATGGGAGGAGAAACCTGCACCCGCCTGCTGTTCTATGCCACCGTGCTCACGGCAACCGGATGGAGCCTGCTCCACCATCATTGGCTGGCAGCCCCTGTTCCCCTCCTGCTTTGGGTCCTGCGCTATGTCACGCAAGCCTATGTTATCAACCAGACAGCGAAAGAAATGGAAGGCAACCGCCGGTACTACTTCACCCTGCCCGTGTTCGACTTGCTTGAACCCCTGCAGTCACTCTACTTCAAGTTCATCTGCTTCTTCCGAGGCAAAGGAGGATTCATGAGAAAGTCCCTGTAAACAGAAAAGGCCCCCTTATTCGTAACGCATCGAGCTGGCCGGACGGATTTTGGTAATGAGAAACGAAGGTCCAACCAACATCAGGACGGCCGCCAACAGCGTTCCGATATTAATCAGCAAAAAAAGACCCGCGTGCAGAGAAACCGGCACCGTATCCACATAATACGTAGCCGGATCAAGTTTGAAAAGGCCGCATGCCGACTGAAGGAAGCAGAACGACAGTCCCAAGACATTGCCCCACAGCATCCCTTTACCAATCAGAAAAACAGCAAACCAGAGAAAAGTCTTCCGAATCAAGAAATCAGTAGCCCCCAACGCCTTCAGAACCCCAATCATATTCGTACGTTCAATGATGATAATCAGCAAGCCCGAAATCATGGTAAAACCGGCCACCCCCACCATCAGAATCAAAATGACCCACACATTCAAGTCAAGCAAGTCGAGCCAGGCAAATACCTGCGGATTCAGCTGCTCAATACTCCTTACATAATACACGCCCCCCTCAGCATCCTCCTGACTGTCCGTATCCGCAGCAATCTCATAGGTTGTATCCTCCAGCCGATCGTAATCCTTCACCTGCAACTCCACCCCCGTCACCTGATTAGGTTGCCAGCCGTTGAGGCGGTTCACCAGCCGGAGGTCGGCTAACAGAAAAAGATGATCATACTCCGAAAAGTTCGTCTGATAAATTCCCGCAATCGTCAGCCGCCGTGCCCGCACATCATCCTGAATGTAATACGTAAGAATCCGGTCACCCAGCTTCAGTTTCATCTTAGAAGCCAAGGTCTTCGAAATCAGCACCCGGTTGCTCACCGCCGAATCACCGAAATACGGCACCTCCCCCTCCAGCAAATGCTGCTGCATAAACGAGCGGTCAAATTCCGGTCCTACCCCCTTCAGCACCATCCCCTGAAAAGCCTCATCCGTCTTGATCATGCCCGGTTTAGTAGAAAAGCGCTGCACATGCTTCACCTCTGGATACGCCGCCAGTGCCGCCATCATACTGTCGCCCACCACTATAGGATGCGTCTCATACGAGCTCACCGCATCCAGATTCGTAATCTGAATATGCGAACCAAAGCCCACGACCTTGTTTCTCACCTCCCTTTTAAAGCCGATGACTACCGCCACCGTCACAATCATCACCGCCAGTCCAATAGCAATTCCCGTCATAGCAATCAGCACGGCTGGACGCGACACCTGTTTTCCGCCGTCACTCTCGCGATACAGACGACGGGCTAAAAAGAGAGAAAGAGACATGCTATATACAGATTAATTCTATTTCAATTCGATAATAAACACCATTTAATCCACCCGGCCCGGATATGCCTCCAGCGCTTTCTGAAGCACCACCAATGCCCGTGTCAGGTCTTCCTTCTTCAGCACATACGCAATGCGCACCTCATTGATGCCCGCTCCCGGTGTGGTATAAAAGCCCGAAGCCGGAGCCATAAACACCGTCTGCCCCTCATACGCAAAGTCGGACAGACACCAGGCACAGAACTTATCCGAATCATCCACCGGCAATTTAGCCACCGTGTAGAAAGCCCCCATCGGAATCGGCGAATACACCCCGGGAATCCGGTTCAGCCCGTCGATAAGGCACTTACGCCGCTCCACATACTCATCATACGTCTCGCGCAGATACTCCTCTGAAGCATCCAGCGATGCCTCAGCCGCAATCTGGCCAATCAACGGAGGACTCAGACGCGCCTGGCAGAACTTCATCACCGCATCGCGTATCTCCTTGTTCTTCGTAATCAGCGCACCGATACGGATTCCACACTCCGAATACCGCTTCGACACCGAATCAATCAGCACCACATTGTTCTCGATACCCTCCAGATGACAAGCAGAAATATAAGGCGAACCCGTATAAATAAACTCTCGGTACACCTCATCCGAAAACAGAAACAAGTCATACTTCTTCACCAAGTCGCGTATCTGGTTCATCTCCCGGCGTGTGTACAGATAGCCCGTCGGATTATTGGGATTACAAATCAGAATGGCCTTCGTACGCTCATTGATGAGTTCCTCAAACTTCTCCACCTTCGGTAGCGCAAAGCCCTCTTCAATCGTAGTGGCAATGGTACGAATCTTGGCACCGGCCGAAATCGCAAACGCCATGTAATTGGCATACGCCGGTTCGGGCACAATGATTTCATCACCCGGATTCAAGCAAGAGAGAAACGAAAACAACACCGCTTCCGAACCGCCCGACGTGATGATGATATCATCCGCCGTAAGATGGATGTTATACTTGGCATAATAACCCACCAACTTTTCGCGATAACTGCGATAACCGGCACTCGGGCTATACTCCAGCACCTTGCGATCAATGTGACGTATAGCGTCAATCGCGACTTGTGGAGTGGGCAAATCGGGCTGTCCGATATTCAAGTGAAACACATGAACGCCGCGCTGTTTCGCAGCTTCCGCCAAAGGAGCCAGTTTTCTAATCGGAGAGGCAGGCATCTCCATTCCGCGAATCGATATAGTTGGCATAATGGATACTACAGATTACTTAATTACTTATTTTACTTTGTTTACTTGCAATTGCATTATTTTACTTGTGAATGCAAATGTACTCAATAATTTGAATACACATACATAAAAACTTTAAAAACCTTAGTAACCTTAAAAAGGGCATGGAAAATCAAAAAGAAAAGACTACATTTGTCATACCGAAAACCTAAAACAATAATAGAATGACTATACACTTAATTTCCTTTGCTTCTATTCATCATAAACAAGCTACCCTTCGCTCCTCCCACGAAGCCATTCTGAGTGAACTTGAGAAATACTATACCGTAAAGATAGTTGACTACCAACACATAAACACCCTCCGCCCAGAGGACTTCCAAATTATATTCATTGCTACTGGAGGCGTTGAGAAATTCGTCATCCAACAGTTTGAACTCCTGCCCCGTCCGACCATTCTGCTGGCCGACGGACAGCAGAATTCGCTGGCATCCGCCCTTGAAATAGCGACCTGGCTTCGCGTGAGAGGACTCAAAAGCGAAGTGCTACACGGCGAACTCCCGGCCATCATCCAACGCATTCAAATCCTGTACAGCAACTTCCTTGCCCAACGCTCCCTTTACGGCAAACGCATCGGTGTCATCGGCACCCCCTCCTCGTGGCTGGTAGCCAGCAGTGTAGACTATCTACTCACCAAGCGCCGCTGGGGCATCGACTACATCGACCTCTCACTAGATCAAGTCTACGAGAAATACCAACACATCACCGATGAGCAGGTAGGTGCCTCCTGCGCAGCCGTGGCCTCCCAAGCCCTTGCCTGTCGTGAAGGCACTCCCAAGGACATCCTCAAGGCGATGAAGCTCTATCGTGCCCTCAGACAAGTGATCGAAGAAGAGCGGCTCGATGCCCTCACGCTGAACTGCTTCAAACTCATCGACAAGCTCAACACCACCGGGTGCCTCGCCATCTCCCTCCTCAATGATGACGGCATCGTGGCCGGATGCGAAGGCGATCTCCAGTCGGTCTTCACCCTGCTTGTCGTGAAAGCCCTCACCGGAAAAGGAAGTTTTATGGCCAATCCCTCCTCCCTCCACAAGCGCAACAACGAGTTGGTATTGGCCCATTGCACCATCGGGCTAAAGCAAACCGAGCGCTACATCATCCGTAACCACTTCGAGACCGAGCGCGGCATTGCCATCCAAGGACTGCTCCCGATGGGCGATGTCACCCTCATCAAATGCGGTGGAGAATGCCTCGACGAATACTATCTCTCCACCGGCACGCTGACCGAAAACACCAACTACATCAACATGTGTCGTACCCAAGTGCGAGTGCGCCTCAACACTCCGGTAGACTACTTCCTGAAGAATTCGTTGGGCAACCACCACATCCTCGTGCACGGCAACTACGAAAAGACCTTCCACGAATTCTTCCAATCCAACGGCTGCAAACGCATTGAATAAGCATAGAGCCAACAGAGATAAAAAACAAACTATCCCAAAGACAAACGTTTATCAACTCCTTTATACAAAGAAAGCGTGATGTGCATGCACATCACGCTTTCTTTGTATAAAGGGAAACACCCAGCATTAATAACCCGGGTTCTGTTCCAATTTCGGGTTACGGTCTCTTTGGTCAGTAGAGAACGGCAAGTAACGGTGCTTCGGCTCAAATTTACGTTTTTCAATTTCAGCTTTTCCAGTAACCGTTGCACGTTTGGTCGGATCGGCTTCCGCATTGTTCACTGTACCTACGATACGGTTCAACGGACCATTCATCAAGGTTTCAGCCAACATCTTACCATTAGCATCCTTCCAACGAACCAGGTCGGCACGACGCAAACCTTCACCGGCCAATTCCACGCAACGTTCGCGACGGATCAGTTCACGCAGTTTTTCCTTTGTAGCATATTTGGTCTGATCAACCTTCGGCATACCTACACGTGCACGAATTTTATCCAAGTAATCATATACCTGTTTCGAGGGTCCATTCAGTTCATTTTCAGCTTCTGCCCAACTTAGCAATACTTCTGCGTAGCGGAAAACAATAACACAAGCACCCGATTCCCAAATATCGCCATACTGGCTCATCGGATCCAAATATTTTGCCCAAGTCAATGCAGTCTTGGAAGCATTATCTGTGTACATCGGGTAATTTTTATTCTTCTTGTCACCAATATATTCGTCCAATGTATTCAGGATATTTCCTCTCCATTCCTGACCTGGATAAAGAACAGTCATATCCATACGAGGGTCGCGATTGGCAAACGGATGTTTTTCATCATAACCTGAACCAGATTCCTCCTTGGTCAAACCGTTTTTCATTTCATACATATCTATCAAGTTCTGAGTCGGAACGATAGAAGACCAACCACCATCCACATTATTGTACATCTGACCGATGGTACCCAAGCCGAAAATGCTTTCAATACGTTGATCTGCCAAGATAATTTCCTTGGAATCCACGCCTGACAGACGGAACAGATTTTCGTAGTTGCGATCCAATTCATACTGATTCAAATTAATAATATCCTGAGCTGCTTTCTTTGCTTTTTCCCAATCACCATAGTACAAAGCTTCACGCATTTGGATAGCCAAAGCAGCCCCCTTAGCTATGCGACCACGAGCCTCAGGTTTTTCATTGATACCACCCTTGATAGCATCATCCAAATCCTGAGCAATCTGCTCACGTACTTTTGATTCCGAATCACGGGGTACCTGTGCTTCCTTGTCCGAATAATAAGTGCCAATGATGGGCACACCACCATACCACCAGTTCATGAGGAAATAACGATAAGCACGGATGGTCTTTACCTGTGCAATCAAGTCTTTCTTTACATTTTCATCACTGAAGGACACCTTGTCAATATTGGCCAGCACCTCATTACAACGACGAATAATGTTGTAACTATAGAAAGAAGCTCCTGTATTACCTTCCGACAAAGAACCATCGCCCCAAGCGCGCCAGCCTTCCCAAGGGAAGTTGTTGTAGCCAATATCAGAACCACAATCCAAATACAGGAGTGAACCTGCATCCAACAAGCCATTGTAGCATCCCACTACATACTGTTTCACATCACCCTCGGTTTTCCAAGTGCTGGAAGGAGCCATAGAGTCTTTTGGTTCCGTATCCAAAAAGTCAGAGCACGAAGCCGAGAATAAGGCAACACCGGCTAATAAATATGTTGATAAACGTTTCATATTATTCTATATTGATTTGAAGATTTCCTATAATTTAATTAAAAGGTAATGTTTACACCAAATGAATGAGTCGTATTCAACGGATAGCTAGACAGACGTTCGCTTACAGTTTCCGGGTCTACATTGATCGGCATGTTATCGAAAGTCAACAGGTTTTCAGCTGAATAGTACAGACGTAAATTCTGAATACCCCATTTTCCCAACCAGTTCTTCGGGAAAGTATATCCAAACTGCAAAGTCTTCATACGTAAATAGCTGGTATCAATAATCCAGAAATCAGAGAATACAGTAGATGCTTCACTAGGTGATGTACGAGATTCTGCGATACGCGGCATGCTGGCGTTCTTGTTTTCCGGAGTCCAGTGATCCAACCAAGCAGTTGACGGATGGCCCGCACTACCTGAGAATTCACCAAAAGCTTCCTTCGTAAAGGCATGAGCTACACCTGCAGCACCCGAGAAGTTCATCGACAAGTCAAAATTCTTATAACCTACGTTGATGTTGAAACCGAAAGTATATTTCGGATCGGAAGTCTTGTACAACTCACGGTCGTCCGATGTAATAGCACCATCCTTATTCGTATCTACATAACGCAAGTCACCACCACGGAAGTCCTGACCAAACGGGTATCCATCCTGAGAAGAGTATTTTTTCTGCCATTGAGCTGCTTCTTCATCTGACTGGAAGAAACCATCGGTGCGATAAGCAAACCAAGAGTGAATCGGAGAACCTACTTCACGCATCCAGTTACCGTCAGCCATACGGCTTACACCTTCACCTAAATTCAAGATTTCATTCTTGTTGTAAGCGAAGTTAGCCGATACACCGAATGTCCAGTCGTTCCAACGGTCGTTGTAACCCAATTGGATTTCCAGACCACTGTTTCTCATGGAGCCTACATTGTCTGTATAAGCACCCAAGCCAAATGCATTAGGAACCGGAACCTGCATCAAGATATCAGTAGTCTTTCGATTGTAATAGTCAATAGAACCGTTGATCTTATTCAATAAGGTAAAGTCTACACCAATACCCCAAGTTGTAGATTTTTCCCAAGAGATAGAAGCAATACGATAAGAGCTTTGATAGAAACCGGTTGCCAAGCTACCACCGAACGGATAATTGGCACCCGTATTGTAGACGTTCATCCACGGATAGAAGTCACCACCCAACGGAGAACCATTACCCAAGGCATCCTGGTTACCCAACTGTCCCCAAGAAGCACGAATCTTGAAATTATTCAACCAGCTTTCACGCAAATCTTCCATAAATCCTTCTTCACTGATACGCCAAGCAGCCGAGAATGAAGGGAAGTAACCCCAACGTTCATCCGGAGCAAAACGAGAAGAAGCATCGGCGCGGAAGTTGGCTTCGAACAGATACTTGCCCATGTAGTCATAATTGATACGACCGAAATAAGACAACATGTTCAGTTCTCGTGTATAACCATCGTTCGTTTGTGAACCTGTAGCACCCGCATTCATGTTATCAGCATCGTTATTAGGGAAATCTTTACGGTACATGCTGTTGGTGCGGCCATCGAAAGCTTCGGCATGATAACCTAACATCACCTGCAAACCATGATTACCAAACTGCTTGTCATAGTTGAGTAAGGCATCAAAATTATAGCGTGTCCAATTCGTAAATTCTTCCGTTAAACTATTCGGGCGGTTGGCTTGTGCCGGATCGTTCTCAATCTTTTTCACGAAAGCTTTGTAGTGCTGGTTGTTGGAAGTATAAGATCCGGTCACGGTAGCCTTCAGACCATCAATGATTTCATAGTCCAATGAGAGCAAACCGGTGAAGTTGTCGTTGTACTTATCCACGGTCTGACCTGAATCCAACCATGCCATCGGGTTACCATCATTGGTAGCGCCATAATTGCCTTCCTTATCCTTGATAGGAATCATCGGACTCAGGATATTCAGCTGGCGAATAATTTGGTCGGATGAACCACCTGCATAGTTAGGATTAGGGTCCTTATAGTCATTCTTGATATAAGCCATGTTCATGCGTGCATGCAACTTCTCGGTAATATTGATATCCAAGTTCATACGACCATTGAACTGATCACGTTCCGAATTCGGCAAAATACCGTTCTGACCCAGATAACCTACCGAAGCCATGTACTTGGCTGTTTCTGTACCTCCGTTGATGCTGACATTGTGTTTGTGAATGATACCAGTTTCATAAGCGGCATCATTCCAGTCGGTATTCGGGTGACCGTAAGGATCGCTGCCGTCTTCGAACAGACGGATATCTTCATCCGAATAACGAGGAGTTTTGCCTTTCACTCTATCTATTTCATTGTACATACGAGCGTAGTCGGCCGAGCTAACACGGTCGATGGTTGTAGTGGCATTCTGGAACCCTACATAGCCATTGTATGAAATACGCGGTGCCCCTCCTTTACCACGCTTGGTTGTAATCAAGATAACTCCGTTCGATGCCTTTGAACCATAAATGGCAGCCGAAGAAGCGTCCTTCAATATCGAAATCGATTCAATGTCGTTCGGGTCGATATCGTTCATCGAACCGCTCTCGACACCGTCAATCAAAATATAGGGAGAAGCGTTGTTCAAGGTTCCCACACCACGGATACGTATTTTACTACCGTCTTCACCCGGACGACCTTGTCCTGACGTAACGGTTACACCCGGCATCAAGCCTTGCAAGCCAGAAGAAACGTTGGAAATCGGACGGTTGGTCAACTCTTTGCTATCTACTTGAGCTACCGAACCCGACAGGTTGGCCTTCTTTTGCGTACCATACCCTACGACTACAATTTCACTCAGCGTCTTGGAATCTTCTTTTAGAGTGATAGTCAACGGTGTACCGTTCCACTTGAGTTCCTGGGTCTGGAACCCCACATACGAAATAAGCAGAATATCGCCTTTCTTCACATCCGACAAGGTAAAATTACCGTCAAAATCCGTAACTGTACCATTGGTTGTGCCTTTCACTACTACAGACGCACCGATTACTGATTCACCGGAAGCATCCTTAACAACACCTTTACATGTTCCGTTCTGTTGAGCAATGGCCGATGCGTGCACTTCCGGGGAAGAAGCAACTGCAGTTCCTATTGACAAGCAGCCTAAGAACAATAACATGCTAACAGACTTCAGTCGTTTTAACATAATACTGTAATTTAAAGTTTAATAATTTATCTATCTTCTCTAGTATCTATCTATTTAAAATCATTTTTTGGGGATAGACTAAACAAAATTAGTATTTTTCAGGCAGAATCAAGCATTATCACCTGCTTTTTTAAGATTTAATGTTGCAATAATAAAATATTGATTCTAGTATCCTTCCAATTTGACACACAGAGCATTGGGAATAATGTAATCGATGCCGTTGAAATTAAAATAAAACACCGTATGCGGTGCCAGTCTTTCTCCATTGCTTCCATCTTCAACCCGCGAAACAACTCCTTCCGTTGCCAACGAATACACCATATCGGTCTTGTCCACATAGACAAAACCCTGCTCAATAATCTGGCTGAATGTCTGGATACCTATCGAATATTTCATGATACTCTGCTTTTTTGATTTCTGAAATCAATAACAAAAATAATGTTTTTTTGTAAAATAGTCCTTTTATAACCCATAATTTTTCAGACTGTTTGAAAAAAAAATTTCATCAACTGCGCGTTTCACGCTTCCTCCGTAGGAGGATTATTTATTTACTGAAGTTATATATAATATTTTATTAT
>AMCI01007833.1_pt1 | contig 22858 bp, 18 predicted proteins | sample 419838 | NCBI WGS metagenome assembly AMCI01 (sample SAMN01090643, study PRJNA158313) | gut metagenome
TCAGCGTATTAATGCTGCTGCACGTCTGGAAGGTCTTTCTTACTCTAAGTTAATGGGTGCATTGCACAAAGCTGGTATTGAAATCAACCGTAAGGTATTGGCTGATTTAGCTATGAATCATCCGGAAGCTTTCAAAGCTATTGTAGCTAAAGCTAAGGCTGCATAAGCGGGAAGCATATTGATAAGAATAAAATGTGTTGATTACCTATAGGGGTGGTCAACACATTTTTTTGATTTTTCTTGTTTGTTTCATGAAAACTTCTTATCTTTGTTATAGAAAAAATAGCCGCATTGGTTGGATTGGGAAACTCTTCAAATTATAATGAAATGCCGAGACTAGTTTCTCTTTTCAATGGCGGGCCACGCCCTTCGGGGTAACCTTGAGTCGGTGGATTACAAAGAAGAGGGGACGCTCAAATCCTGTCTATCGGAGTTTCATCTCATCATCAGTGCGGCTTTCTATAAAAAAGAACGGTAATCTTTGAGACTACCGTTCTTTTCTTTTATTCATTTCTTTCCTTATCGGTTGTTGCGCAAGTCTTTTACGCGTACTGCTTTCCCTTCATTTTGTGGCAACGAGCCTTTCTTGACTAGTTTTACTTTAGGTGTAACGAGAATTTCGTCTTTTAGCTGGCGTGTAATTTCTTTTCGTATCTTTTCCAGTTCAATGTAGTTATCGGTAAACAAGTCACTTAATTCAACTTCTACAATCATTTCATCCTGATTGTTGATGGTATCTAGTGTAATGAGGTAATTGCTTCCTAATAGTGGAAATTGAACTAGGATCTTTTCAACTTGCATTGGGAATATGTTTACACCTTTGATGATAAACATGTCATCACTTCTTCCTTTAATGCGGTCTATGCGTAGATGTGTTCTTCCGCACGGACAAGTACCCGGTAGTATTCGTGTTAGATCTCGTGTACGGTATCGTAATAGAGGCATCATTTCTCGGTTCAGCGTGGTCAAGACTAGTTCACCGATCTCTCCATCAGGAACGTGTTCTCCGGTTTCAGGATTAATGATTTCTAGCAGGTAGCAATCCTCCCATACGTGCATACCATTTTGTTCAGTGCATTCGAAAGCTACACCAGGACCATTCATTTCTGTCATGCCAAAACTGTTGTATGCTTTGACACCTAGTATGCGCTCAATTTTTTTCCGCTGCTCGTCAGTATGTGGTTCTGCTCCTATAACGAGTGTTTTTAGCGTTGTGGAAGCTGGATCTATTCCTTCTTCTTGGAATACTTCAGCCAGTCGGATGGCATAGCTAGGAATTGCATGTAAGGCAGTTGTGTGAAAATCGGTGATGAATTTTATTTGGCGTTTGCTGTTGCCTGCAGCTGCAGGTACAGTCAAAGCCCCTAATCGTTCAGCACCATATTGAAATCCTAATCCTCCGGTAAACATACCATATCCTGAACTGTTTTGGAATACATCTGTTTTACGGATACCTACCATATAAAGGCATCTTGCAACTAGATTAGCCCATGAGTCTAAATCGTGTTGAGAGTGTACTATGACGGTAGGTGTACCGGTAGTCCCACTGGAGGAGTGGATGCGGATTCCATCTTCTTTCATATTGCCTGCAACCAGCCCAAACGGGTAATTAGCCCGCAGATCTGCTTTCGTGGTAAAAGGTAACTTTTGTATGTCTTCCAAAGTTTGTATGCAGTCAGGAGTTATTCCTTTTTTTTCAAATACTTTTTTATAGTATGGTGCATGCGCAGCAATGCCAATCGTCTTTTTCAAGCGTTCTAGTTGGAGTTGTTGTAACTGTTCCCGCGGCATTGTTTCAATTTTTTCTTCCCAGTATTTGCTATTCATGGTAAATATGTTAATTTAAATGTTTTACATGAGTTTTTCTGCAATTTCCTTCCCTGCTGCCAGTGCTTTTAAATTCATTTCTATGATATTCTCTCCTTTGCGTTGGAATAGCTCTCGGATGCTGTCTTGAATGATTTCATAATCAATGTCCAAAAAAGGTATGGTAGCTCCCAGTAATACGATATTTGCTACTCTAGGCGAACCGGCTTCTTTGGCAGCTTCGTTTACATTAAGTACAATTTTATGCGGTAACTTGTTCAATTCTGCGTTGATAGCTTCTTCGCTAGGATAGTTGGGAATATTAATGAAGGGTGTTTGATTGCTGACTAGCCAGCCATCTTTGCTGAGATAGGGCAGATAGCGCAGTGCTTCCATGGGTTCCAGGGAAATAATTAAGTCGCATTTTCCTGTGGGTATAAGGTCAGAAGCAATAGGTTGGTCGCTGATGCGTAGATTAGATTGTACATCTCCTCCACGTTGACTCATTCCGTGTACTTCTGCTTGTTTCATATAGAGCCCTTCTTTTAAGGCTGCCTTACCTATGATGGCGGCGATGGATAGGATACCTTGTCCTCCAACACCAGAAAGTATAATATCTTTTTTCATGGCTTTTTACTTGTTGCGTTTTTTGCGTGCTAAAGTTTGAATACATTCTCTTCGAGGTATTATAACAGAAACACCCTTATATTCAATTTCTTCGCGGAGCACTTGTTTCATTTCTTCATAGTTCTTTTTTAGGGGTACTACCACGCGGATGTGTTCCGGAGATACTCCTAAACCTGCGCAAATGCTTTCCAAACGTCCGGTACCTGCAGAGTCTTGACCGCCTGTCATGGCAGTTGTTTCATTGTCTGAAATGATAATGGTTACGGGAGCGTTTTCGTTGACACAATCTAAAAGTCCCGTCATTCCTGAATGAGTGAATGTGGAATCACCGATGACCGCTACTGCCGGATGAAGTCCTGCATCAGCAGCTCCTTTGGCCATTGTAATGGAAGCTCCCATATCTACACAGGAATTGATGGCATAGAAAGGTGCTCCTGCTCCTAGTGTATAGCAGCCTATGTCACTGAAGACTTTATGCTCAGGATATTCTTCTTTTAAAACTTGCGTAAGTACTGAATACATATCACGGTGTCCGCAACCCTCACATAGTGCAGGAGGTCTCATTTCTACCAATGATGGTACACTGAACACAGCTTTGTTTTCCATTCCTACAGCTTGGGCTACTTTGTCAGGATTTAATTCGCCATCTTGCGGAAGTGTTCCGTCTAAACGCCCTTTCACACGGATGTTTTTGCCTAAATAACCTTTTAGTTGTTTTTCTACGAATGGTTGACCGTCTTCCAGTACGAGAATCTCTTCACATTCCTCAACGAGTTGCATCAGTTGTTTCTTAGGTAGTGGATATTGTCCTATTTTCAGTACAGGGTATTCACAGCCTTCTGGGTAGTTTTCCATTAAATAGTTATAACCGATGCCGCAGGCTACAATACCTAGTTTTTTGTTCGGGCCATCGATATATTTGTTATAGGGTGAATTTTCTGATGCCTTAACAAATTTACTTTGTTTTTCCAACAATGCATGATAACGTTTGCGTGCAATGCCGGGAAGTAGAACGAATTGGCGAGGATCTTCGCTGCATGAAAGATTGTTTTGGGGTTGTTGTACTTTTCGTTCCACTCCAGCTCGAGAGTGAGCTAGACGAGTAACTATACGTACTAGTAAAGGTTCTCCGGTTTGTTCAGAGAAAGCAAAGCCGTTATATACCATATCATAAGCTTCCTGTTGATTACTGGGTTCATACATGGGTATCAGAGAAAAGTCTCCATAAAAACGGCTGTCTTGTTCGTTTTGGGAAGAGTGCATGCTAGGGTCATCTGCTGCAATGACAATCATGCCTCCGTTCACGCCGGTAATGGCCGAATTAATAAAGCAGTCGGCGGCTACATTCATTCCTACGTGCTTCATGCACACCATTGAACGTTTGCCGGCAAATGACATGCCCAAAGCTGCTTCCATGGCAGTTTTTTCATTGGTGCACCACCGATTGTGAATGTGACGTTCTGCCGTAATGGGCATCATCTGGATGTATTCAGTAATCTCTGTAGAGGGAGTTCCGGGGTAGGCATATACACCGGAAAGCCCAGCGTCTAGTGCTGCTTGGGCGATGGCTTCGTCGCCAAGTAATAGTTGTTTGCTCATATCGGATTGTTTAAGTATTAACCGTTTTAGGTTTTATATTATCCGCAAATATAAGCTTTTGCTTTTATATTGTATCTATTTTTATTTAAAAATCTTTCTTTTGTTGAGCTCTTTCCAATATTTTCGTGCATTATTCATATGTGTAGCATAATTGGAGGCGAAATTATGTGTGCCCGAGAAATCTTCTTTTGCACACATATAGATATAATTGTGTTTTGTATAGTTAAGTACTGCATCCATACTTTGTGAAGAAGGTATGCGGATAGGTCCGGGTGGTAAACCCGGATTCAGATAGGTGTTATAGGGGGATGTAGTTAGGAGGTGTTTCTTGGTAATTCTTTTTAATCCGAAGTCTTGTACGGCAAATTTGATGGTTGGATCGGCTTGTAATGGCATTTTTTTATGTAGTCGGTTGATATACAAACCTGCTACCATAGGTTTTCTGCCTGATTGTTGGTTTCTTCTTCCACAATAGAGGCTAGTGTACATACTTCTTCTGGTGTCATGCCGATGGAATTAGCTTTGGTTTTACGTTCTTGGTTCCAGAAGCGATCATGTTCTTTTTGGAATCGTTGGAACAGTTTTTCTAAGCTAATGTTCCAATAGACTTCATAGGTGTTTGAAATAAACAGGCAGGGTAAGGTTTCTTTGCGATAGCCTAGCTGGTGTTGAAAAAGGGTATCGTTCATTTTTTCAGCTATTTCAGCCGAATCTATCATAAGTTGTTTTCCGATGCTTTTTGACAAATGTCCTAAAGTGCGTACATTTCCAATTGTCAGGTTGACCGGTGTTTGAAAACCTTTATATAAGCGGTTGAAGAGTTGGTATACATTATCCTGACTATGGATGATATAGCATCCGGTATGCATATGGGTTGAGAAATTGCGCATTTGCGAAAGCCAATAGAATCCGGTCAATGTGCGTGGCTTCCCGGTGGCTTGTATTTTATAATAAACAGAATCTACTGTATCGTCTTTATCAATATATAGAAAGGTTTTTTTTTCTGGAAAGAACTGTGGACTAAAAAAAAATAATAAATAATTCCGCCAAAGACTGTACTGACTAGTATAAATGTCAATAATCCTCCAATAAGAATCTTTTTAGTAGTTCGGCTCATATCTCTTTCATTGTTTGATTGCTTTTCGCTAAGAATAAAATAGGTCTTAATCCATTAAAAATAATTGATTAAGACCTATTTATCTTTTGAGCCGATAGCCGGACTTGAACCGGCGACCTACGCGTTACGAATGCGTTGCTCTACCAACTGAGCTATATCGGCGATCACCTTTGTTTTACGGGATGCAAAGGTACGCTTTTATTTTAAACAACAAAATAATAGCTCAGTTTTTTTTTACTTTTAATTATCTTCCTGATTGCTCAACGTCTTCAATCATCTTTTTGCTAGCATACATATACACCTCTACACGGCGATTCTTTTCAGCGCTCATGCTTTCGTCATATTGGTCATATCCCACACCTTCCACTTTTTTGAATTGTGCAGGTGATACACCACAATCTTGCAGATAGTTTTCTACAGCATAGGCACGGTTTTTTGACACTTTGATGTTAGCTTCATAAGTACCTACTTTGTCAGTATGTCCGATGATAGCAATATCCGTAGTGGGGTCATCCTTCAGAATCTGTGCCAATTCTCTCAACGACGATTTGGAAGTGTTATTCAAAGCTGATGAGTTGAAAGCAAATAAGATACCTGATTCAAAGGATACTTTAACAGCGGCCAATCCGTTGGTATCGGTTACTTTCTCCACCTGAGCTCCTTCAATCTTAGCAGCTTCTGCTGCTTTCTTATCCATTCTATGACCGATGGCTGCACCGGTTCCTGCACCGACAATGCCACCAACAGCTGCACCGATGGCTGCTCCTTTTCCTTTACCAATTAATCCGCCGATAATGGCACCTGCTGCTGCGCCTGAACCACCACCAATGGCAGTACCCTTAGCCGTGTTGTTCATGGTGCTGCAACTTGCTAATAAAATGGCAACACTGAGTACTAATGCTGTGATTTTCATTTTTTTCATGTTCGTACTTGTTTTAAATTATAATTGAAAGTATTTGTTGTATTAAAACGACAAAGTAGTCTTAAAAGTTCTGTAATTTGCAGATTCCTTTTTGCCATACCGCCCGTATATTCAAATCTTTATCCAAGATCAGTATGTCTGCATCTTTATCTTTCTCTAAGGAACCTTTTTGATCGTATACACCCATTATACGTGCAGGAGTTTCAGAAGCCATTCTTAGAGCATCACCTAAGGGAATGCCGGCTTTTACCATGGTGCGAACTAGCACATCACTGGTGGCAATACTTCCGGCTAGTGCTGAACGGTCGGCTAATTTGCAGACTCCATTTTCAATGATTACTTTATCATCGCTGAAATTATTGTCTTCGTTGGCTGCATACGAGAGGGCATCCGTTACCAGACAAGTATGATCCACACCTTTTAATTTATAGGCTAAACGAAGGATGGTCGCCGGTAAATGGATGCCGTCAGCTATCAATTCGATCGTCATTCCGTCTGTCAGATAAACACTTTCCACCGTTCCTTCGTATTTATATTCCCGGCGTTTGTGGAAACCGGGCATGGCATTATAGAAGTGGGCGGCATGGGTGAAGCCTGCTTCATAAGCAGCTTTGATGTCGTCAAATTCAGCTTCACTATGTGAAACTGCAGCTACAATACCTTTTTCTTTCAGGTAGGTGGCAAATTTCAAGGCTCCCGGTAGTTCAGGTGAAGCATCCCAGCGTCGGATACAATGGGTAGATTCTACTAAATTTTTATACTCTTCTTCAACAATATCTTTCACTTGATCAGCAAATTGGCTGCCTGCCATTTTAGGGTTTAAATAAGGTCCTTCAATGTGTAGGCCCATCACAGGACTGCCTGGCTCTTCCATTAGCTTTTCACAGATTTCAGCTGCCTGATATAGTTTACTGAAGGGTGAAGAAGATAAGGTAGGGAAGAAGGTCGTTGCTCCATGGTGCATATGAGCGTCTATAATACTGCGAAAAGCCTTTTCGGTACATTCTGTAAAGTCATGACCGCCTCCGCCATGTGCATGCATACATACAAAGCCGGGTACGATGTACATACCTTTGGCATCAATCATTTCAGCACCGATAAGAGCTAGGTCACAGTTGGTCACTTCGAGAATTTTTTCATCTCTGATTAAGACTGAACCTTCGTTCAGCCAACCTTGGGGGGTGAATATACGTCCGTTAATAATTTGAGTAAGCATCGTTCGTTTTAATTTAGGGTTAGTTACTTAATGCAGGAACAAAAATAGATACTTCTTTTGAATAATGAAATAATTTAGACCATTAACTTTGTTATTTTTATTCTTCTTAGTCTTGCCTTTTGTATTTTAATTTTTGTGTCAATATGATAATTGATGAAGGAGTAATGAGGTGTTTTCTTGTAAATTTGTATCTTTGTAGTAGCGAAAAGTTAATATTAAATCTATTTAAATTAGAAAAAACATGAGCATTCAAAACAAATTAAGTTGGGTATTGGGGGCATGCTTTTGGGCTGGTAGCATTTTTGCTCAGTCTGTCAGTGTATCTACTCCAAAAACATCATTGGTGCTTTCGGCACCCGTGGGAGGTGAACTGAAGCAGTTGTATTATGGTGAGCGTCTGTCCGCTACCGATTTACAGGCAGTAAGTGAAACAGCAGAAACTCAACCAGGCTTTCCGGTTTATGGCATGAATTGTCCCGCAGAAGCTGCTTTGGCTGTGAAGCATTCTGATGGGAACATGACATTGCAGATGGAGGTAGTTGATGTAACTACTCGAAAAGAAGTATCTGCTGATGTAACCGTTGTGCAGTTGAAGGATAAGGTTTATCCGTTTTATGTATCGGTTTGTTACCGGGCCTATCATGATGTGGATGTTATTGAGTCCTGGACAGAAATCAAGCATCAGGAAAAGAAACCGGTGATTCTGAATCAGTTTGCTTCAGCCTATTTGCCTATTCGTAGGGGGCAGGTGTGGTTGTCTCATTTATATGGTTCATGGGCAAATGAGGGCCGGTTGGTACAGGAACCGATTTTGCCCGGAATGAAAGTAATTAAAAATAAGGATGGTGTGCGAAATTCTCATACCGATCATGCTGAGGTGATGTTTTCATTGGATGGAAAACCGAACGAAAACTCTGGTCGGGTAATTGGAGCTGCTCTCTGTTACAGTGGTAATTTTAAGTTACGGGTGGATACCCGTGATGATGAATATCACCATTTTTTTGCAGGTATCAATGAAGAGAATTCCATGTATGTGCTTGGTAAGAATGAAATGTTCATAACTCCTGCTTTGGCATTGACTTATAGTCAGGAGGGATTAAGTGGAACCAGTCGGAATTTCCATCGTTGGGCTCGTAGGTATAAATTGGCTAATGGTACTGTGCCCAGAAAAATTTTGTTGAATAGTTGGGAAGGTGTTTATTTCGATATCAATCAGCAAGGAATGGATCAGATGATGAATGATATTGCTTCTATGGGTGGTGAGTTGTTTGTGATGGATGATGGTTGGTTTGGCGAAAAATATCCTCGGAAGAATGACAAATCTTCTTTGGGTGATTGGGTGGTTGATAAGACCAAATTGCCGGATGGCATTGAAGGGTTAGTTCGGAATGCTAATAAGTATGGTATCAAATTGGGTATATGGATCGAACCGGAAATGACTAATACAGTTAGTGAACTTTATGAAAAACATCCGGATTGGATTCTTCAGGCTCCCGAACGTGAACCGGTATTGGGGCGTGGTGGAACGCAGGTTGTATTGGATTTAGCTAATCCTGCAGTTCAGGATTTTGTCGTGAAGGTGGTAGATGATTTGATGAAAGCCTATCCCGAGATTGATTATATCAAGTGGGATGCCAATATGGCTATTCTGAATCATGGATCTCATTATTTGAAGAACGATCGGCAAAGTCATCTTTATATTGCTTATCATCGAGGTTTTGAGCAAGTATGTCAACGAATCCGTGCACTCTATCCTCATTTAACTATTCAAGCTTGTGCCAGTGGAGGAGGTCGTGCCAATTATGGTGTATTACCTTATTTCGATGAATTTTGGGTAAGTGATAACACGGATGCGTTGCAGCGTATCTATCAGCAATGGGGTACTTCTTATTTTTTCCCTGCCATTGCCATGGCTTCGCACATCAGTGCTGCTCCTAATCACCAGACTTCACGTATCATACCGTTGAAATATCGCATAGATGTAGCTATGAGCGGGCGGTTGGGTATGGAAATTCAGCCGAAACAACTTACAGAAACTGAAAAAGCGTTTTGTAAAAAAGCGATTGCTGCATATAAGATGATTCGTCCGGTGGTACAGTTTGGAGATATTTATCGTTTGCTTTCTCCTTATGATAAATTAGGTGTAGCATCTTTGATGTATGTTTCTGAAAAGAAGGACCAGGCTGTGTTCTATTGGTGGAAAATGGAGCATTTTTGCAACCAGCATTTGCCGAAAGTAAAGATGGAAGGACTTGATGCGAACAAATATTATATCATCCGCGAGTTGAACCGGATAGATCACACGCCTTTGAAATTTGAAGGGAAAGTATTCAGTGGAGCTTATTTGATGGCTAATGGATTGGAAATTCCTTATACGCATCAAGTGGACTATCATAGACAGAATGATTATGCCAGCAGAGTGCTGTATATAGAGGAGGCTAAGTGAAGGAATTGAATAAGATAAAAATAAACGCAGTTGGGGATGGATTTTCCCTGGTTGCGTTTATTTTTAGAAATTGTTTGCTGTGTAATCCGTAAAAAGAAATGTCTTCTTTTTAACGGATATTCTCATAATTCAGTTTTTTATTGTAAATCCCGTCTTTTTATTGGTTGATAATTTCCATTTGTTGACGTACACTCTCTTCGTGGATTGCTTCAAAAACTTTTTTGATGAATTCAGAATCCATGCCGCAGAGTGCACCTTGTGAACCACGCTTATCTAGAATTTCGTTGTAGCGTCCGGTTTGTAGGATGGTCATGCCGTGTTCTTTTTTGTAAGTTCCTATTTCACGGGCTATACGCATACGTTTGGCCAGAGTTTGAATCAAGTCATTGTCACACTCATCTATCTGTTTGCGCAGTTCATTTAAGTTCTCAGTGCTTTGAGAAACTTCGCGGATCACCAGCAGATTCAAGATATAATCCAGCATGTCGGGAGTTACTTGTTGTGAGGCATCACTCCAAGCTGCATCCGGCTTACAGTGGCTTTCTACGATGAGGCCGTCGAATCCAAGATCCATGGCTTGTTGGCATAGCGGAGCTATTAATTCGCGTTGACCTCCGATGTGGCTGGGATCACAGAAAATCGGGAGATTCGGAATACGGCGACGCAGTTCGATAGGAATGTGCCATTGTGGTAAGTTCCGGTAGATTTTTTTATCAAAGCAACTGAAACCTCTGTGGATGGCAGCCAGCCGTTTCAGACCAGCACCATTGATACGTTCCAAAGCCCCAATCCATAATTCTAGATCAGGATTGACCGGATTTTTTACAAGTACAGGTATATCTACCCCTTTCAGTGCATCTGCTATTTCTTGCATGGCAAAAGGATTGGCTGTGGTTCGTGCTCCAATCCAAAGAATGTCAATGCCGGCTTTCAAACATTCATAGACGTGTTTGGCTGTGGCAACTTCGGTGGTGACATACATGCCGGTCTCTTTTTTCACCTCTTTAAGCCAGGCCAGGCCGTCTACGCCAACACCTTCGAAACCACCCGGTTTGGTACGTGGTTTCCAAATGCCGGCGCGAAATATTTTAATACCTTTGTTGGCCAACTGTCTGGCTGTGCTCATCACTTGTTCTTCTGTTTCGGCACTGCAAGGACCGGCGATTACTATAGGACGCTTTTCTTCAATGCTTTCTAATTGGATGGGTTCTAATTCGAGTTCCATAGCCTGTATATTTTTTGTTACTATTCTGTGTAGAGTATGATCTTATTGAAGATCTTTCAGTTTCTGTTCTTTGCAACATAGTGAGATTCGGCTATATTTTTCCAGCCAATTGACGTCTGTTTCGGTAATAATTTGAAACATCCAATATGAAAATCATTTTTTCTAAGAATTATCAATCAGAGTCCCAGAATGTCGGTTTGTCGGTTCAGTGGTTGGTTGTTGAATTGCCCGTTCAAGGTTTCAACATCTTTTGGATTCAGTTCCAATGCTTTTTTTATATCTTCCAGCGATCCGTTTTTGTCTCCGTTTAACAGCTTGGCTCTTCCACGTTCATGATAGGCTTGGGCAAAGTTCGGGTTCAGATCTACCGCTTCATCGAATACGGCAATTGCTTCTGTTAATTTGTCCTGTCTGATGTACAGTTTTCCCAAATAAAGAAAAGCCGATTCTTGAAAGGGGTTTACTTCGATTACATGCTGATAGTCAGTCTCTGCTTCAGTCAGATTACCCATTTCCTCTTGGATATTTCCTCTTAAAAGCAGTGCATTTTCCTCGTTCGGATTCCGAGTCAGAACCGTCTCAATATCCTCCATTGCTTCTTTTGGCTGTTGCATTTTGTTCAAAACTTCCGCTCTCAACAGCCTGGCTTCGGTAAAGTCATCTTTTAGTACAATGGCTTTTGTCAGATGAGCGATACTCATTATTCCATCGCCTTGCCCATAGAGTGCTTTTCCCAGTAGATAATGTGCCATGGCATTTCCCTCTTCAATGCGGATAGCTTGTTGGGCAGCTTGAACCATGGCCGGATAATCTTCCAGCATGTAGCATACATTGGCCAATGTCAGGAAAGTAGTTACGTGTTCCTTTTCTTTATGGCTCATATCCTCCAATATGTGGCGGGCTTCCGTCAGTTGGTTGGTTTGTATATAGACTTGAGCCAGATAACTCATGGTTTCAAAATCATCCTGCAGATTTAAGGCCTCCGTGAAGCATTTGATGGCATAATCGGGTCTGCCCATACGTTGAGCACGCATTCCATCATATTTGAAAATCTCAAAATTCTTTTGCGTTGATTTTTGTTTATCGCTTTCCGGATCATCTTTTTTACCGGAAAAAAAAGATTTGAAGAATCCCATTTTTATATAAATGATTTTTGGTTATTAAATTGATTTCATCTCGCAAAAATAGTGTATTTTGTATTTCTTGTGCAAAGATTAGCCTACTTTAATGTATAATAGGCCATCTTTTAGTTGGATACTTTCTTCGTCTATCAATGGCTCGATGATTTCTGTCAGTTGCTTACTGTCAACTTGTAGCGCATTAAGAAGTTGTTGAATCGAAGCCGGACCATTTTTTAGGATTTGTAGCAAGTGCGTTTTGACATCTTCTATAGCCATGGCGTTGTTGAACACTTGTAGTTTCTTCTGTTGGATACACGCATCACATTGTCCGCAGTTGTGAGGATTTTTTTCGCCCAAATAGCGTAAAAGCATTCTGCTGCGGCAAATATTTTCAGTATCAACATATTCCAGCATGGCTTGTATGCGTTGTTCAAAACGCTTTTTGCGGTCTTCATATACGGCAGGAAGAAGTTGAATGAAAGTAGCATCTATCCGTTCACGTGTATATATGATATAAGGAGTCTTTTTGCGGGGTATATAACTTAGAATGTGCAGCTTGGTTAGTCTGACCAGAATCTCGTAAATCTGGCGGCGACTTAAACCGGAACAAGTGGACAGAAAGTCTTCGTTGATGAAAGCATAATCCACAAACAATCCTGTATACGATCGTAGAATTGTATAAATCAGTTTTTCCGTTGTTTCGTCCAGACCCTGTAACCTGTATAATTCATCTCTTTGAAGCGTGAAGCGCAACCGTGAAGCATTGTCACGTTCTTCCGTATATTCCAGATATCCGGCCAGTGTCAGTATTTTTAAGGCATTGTCCACATGAATCGGAAAATAACTGAATTTCCGGCAAAAATCATCCAAATTGAATTCCCTTACACATCCCAATCCGTCACCCATGGCCATGGCAAAGTAATATTGCAGATTCTCATAGACTTCTCTGATATACTTTTTTTCCGGGAAATTGTCCGAAATGCGTTTTTTTAAATTTCCTTTATCTATCGTTGAATAAAGAATGACAGCATACGATTTTTTTCCATCACGTCCGGCACGTCCGGCTTCCTGAAAATAGGCTTCAATGGAATCAGGCAAGTCAATATGTATGACGATGCGCACATCCGATTTGTCAATACCCATTCCGAAAGCATTGGTAGCTACCATGATACGACTCTCTCCATTTTGCCACCGTTGCTGCCTGATATCCTTCGCTGCATCGTCTAGTCCGGCATGATAATAGTCGGCAGTAATCTGTTCCTGGTTAAGCCATTCAGCAACTTCCTTCGTCCGTTTTCGGTTGCGTACATAAATGATGCCGCTGCCATTGATTCGGTGTAGGATATGCAACAGTTCCTGAGCTTTGTGGTCTGTGCGTCGGACTACGTATGCCAGGTTTTTACGCTCGAAGCTCATTCGAAACACATTCTCCTGTTTGAATTGCAACCGCTTCTGTATGTCTGTAACTACCTCTGGCGTAGCTGTGGCTGTAAGGGCAAGTACCGGCACACCGGGCAAACATTCGCGGATGCTGGCAATTTTCAGGTAAGCCGGCCGGAAGTCATATCCCCATTGAGAGATGCAATGACTTTCATCTACGGTAATCAGGCAGACCTTCATGCGTTGTAGCTTTTGACGGAAAAGTTCCGTATCCAGCCGTTCAGGAGATACATATAGGAATTTGTAGTTACCGTAGATGCAATTTTCCAGCGTGTTCAGTATGTCTTGCCGGTTCATGCCAGAATAGATAGCCAGTGCCTTGATGCCTCGTGCCTGTAGGTTTTGTACCTGATCTTTCATCAGAGCAATGAGCGGTGTGATGACCAAGCACAATCCTTCCATAGCCAATGTCGGCACCTGAAACGTGATAGACTTTCCACCTCCCGTAGGCATCAGTCCCAGTGTGTCTTTACCATGTCCGATGCTTTCGATGATATCTTCCTGAATGCCTCGGAAAGCATCATATCCCCAATATTGTTTTAGAATTTTCTTATACACTTCAGGGCTTGATATCTTCTATTTGCAATTGTACTTCTCCACGTTTGTGTGTATTCTCTTCAATGGTGTAACAGATGTCGAACGAACGTTTCGTCTTGATATAACGCACATGTGAACTTTGACCAAAAGCAATGCCGTTCATTACATTGTTTGATTTATTGTCCACCAGTTCCAGTTTGATGTGTTCTTGGTCACGTCCCACCACCTTGCTGGTGCCATAATCATACACATGATGCGTGCAGAATACAGGTTTTACATTTTCCGGACCGAACGGATTGAATTTCTTCAAGTCGTTGAAAAATTTGGGAGTAATGTCCCGAAAATCAATTTCAGCATGAATATCTATGGTAGGACTCATCTGGTCGGGAAGAATGTTTTCAGCAACAAATTCTTCAAAGCGCTCGATGAATGTAGGTACATTTTCTACCTTCATGGATAGTCCTGCGGCATAGGTGTGTCCGCCAAAATTTTCTAATAAGTCTCGACAGTATTCAATAGCTTTGTACACATCAAATCCGGCAACCGAACGTGCTGAACCGGTGGCCAGGTCGTCCGTGCGTGTCAGTACCACGGCCGGTCGGAAATACACTTCTGTAAGGCGTGAAGCCACTATGCCGATAACACCCTTGTGCCAATCCTCGTTATACAATACGATGGAATGACGGTCGGCCAGCGAATCCAAACTTTCCACAATCCGGTTGGCCTCTTCTGTCATGCTCTTATCCAGATCCTTACGAGTTTCATTGTATTGATTAATCTGCCCTGCTTTTTCCAAAGCCGTTGAAAAGTCCTTCTCCGTCAGCAGATCCACTGCCTCTTTACCGTTTTGTATGCGTCCGGAAGCATTGATGCGCGGACCGATTTTGAAAACAATGTCACTGACCGTAATCTCACGGTCGGTCAGTCCACATACATCAATGATCGCTTTCAGACCTACACTCGGATTACTGTTTAACTGTTTTAATCCATGGTGCGCCAGAATTCTGTTTTCTCCCATGATGGGTACAATATCCGATGCAATGCTTACAGCTACCAAATCCAGTAGCGGAATGAGGTGATGAAACTCAATGCCGTTGCTGATGGCAAAAGCTTGCATGAATTTAAATCCCACACCGCATCCGGAGAGATGCTCATACGGATACGTGTTATCCTCCCTTTTAGCATTTAGAATAGCTACAGCCGGAGGCAGTACATCATCGGGCACGTGATGGTCACAGATGATGAAATCAATGCCTTTCTTTTTAGCATAGGCTATTTCTTCCACCGCCTTGATGCCGCAGTCAAGCACAATAATCAGCGAAACCCCTGTTTCGGCAGCATAGTCTACACCTTGGATAGATACTCCGTATCCTTCATTGTAACGGTCGGGGATGTAATAATCAATGTTCGAATAAAACTGTTGGATAAACTTATAGACCAAAGACACTGCCGTAGTGCCATCTACATCGTAATCACCATAAATCAAGATCCGTTCTTTTTTTCCCATTGCCTTGTTCAGGCGTTCCACGGCCACATCCATATCCTTCATCAGGAAGGGGTCGTGCAGGTCAGGCAGTTGAGGGCGGAAAAACTTTTTGGCCTGTGAGGCTGTCGTGATTCCCCGCTCTATCAGCAACTTTCCAAGAATTGGGCTAATGCCCAACTCCTTAGCTAATGTCCGGCTTGCTTCTGCCTGTTCGGGTGTAATGGGTAAATAATTCCATTTGTGAGTCATTTTATATATTGTTTTTTTCTTTTTCAGTCTCAGTGGTCGGAGCATACTATCTCCAACAAGCTGTAAAGGTAGGAAAAAACAATGGAAAACACCGACTTGTTGGTCGGAAAAAATCAAGAATCATTTCACACCATCTTATATTTTGTAAAATTCGTGGCAAGCATGAACTTAAAAAAATCATCTTTATTATGGGTAAATTATTTAAAGATTTGCTGCATGTCATTAGTTACTTTTTCAAAGTGATGAATTGAGCTATAAAGTCCAACACATAGTTTTGTGGAATTTTCTCTTGTTCCAGCCGCCAATTGTTGTTTTTAAGTTGTTCATAGATGGCTTGTTCGGTATCCGTCAGATGTAAATCTACTGCCACTTTACTTTCCTTGCCTGATCCTCCTTCAAAATAACGTCGAAAGTTGACCGGTCCATCAAGATGCTTTGAGTTTGTGGAAAGTATCCTCTGAATTGCGAGAGAATTTCAAAACCTTGGGCATCTAGGTCTCCCCAATAGTAGAGTGGAGCATGTTGCAGAAACTTAGCCTTCTTCAGACTGGCTATACCGTAGCCGTGTCCCCAAATGATGATGGCATCTGCTATGGGTGGAAAAGTAAGGAAATTGACCTTGTTCTCTACGATAAACACAGCTTTTACGTTCCAATTCAAGTCACAGAATTCGCTGACGGGCAGACTGATATCTTTGATGCCGCATCCGTAGGTTTTGCAGAGTCTTTCATCTAAAAAGCGGATGCGTATCAGCTCTTCATCGTATTTTAAGTGGAAGTGTGTTTCAAACCGCTGTTCCGATTCTAGTACATAGTCTGCAATGAGCAGATCAAGCAACTCTCTGAGAATACCCTTGTGTTGTTCGATAAATTTGGTATGTACTTCAACGGGGAGTTCTCGAATATACAAGTTAGGCTGGGGATGCTGGCTGAAATAGGAGAGTACCTTCAGTAGATCGGACCATTCTCCGGCATGATCGACCACTTTTAACGGATACTTCTTTGCCCAATCGCTCAGCAGCGGGAAAGCTGTTAAAATTTCAATCAAGTCTTTTTTGAATTGCTGCACTTCTTTTTCTTTACGGACAAATTTCAGTAGGTCACTTTCGGTGATGAAAGCAATTTCCCGGGGAAGGGCTTGTCTGCCCAATGTCTTGTGATTGACATTTTCCCATGTGACGGAATATCCATACCCACGTATTTCTCGGGAGGATGCATGAAGTTCGTCATGTTCTTTTCGATATTTTTCGAAATCCTTGCTAGGTTTTTTATCACACGGAATTACAATCTTTTCGAAAGGAATTCCTGCCGCAATGTTCCGAAGATACTTCAGATAGATTTTCTCGGCTTTGTTTTTGATTTCAGATGGACTAATCATGGCGTTCTGCTTTTTTGTATTCTCGTTGATATTCTATAATAGGTAGGTTGTAGAGTACAGAGGTCTCTCCTTTACGTTCTACATAATGCACAAATGATATGGAGTTCTCCACAATGTGTATGTTGTCACTGGGAGTGACCATGAGTAATTGCAGGTGCAATTGGCTACATAAATCCAGCAAATAACGAGCCTTGTCTTCATCTTGCGCTTTGAAGGCTTCGTCAATGGCAATAAACCGGAAAGATGTTTCCAGACCACTTTTGGTAAATCCGAATTGATAGGCAATGGCCGACCCCAAAATGGTGTAAGTGAGCTGTGCCTTTTCACCGCCCGACAGTTGTCCCATGCTTTCGTACGTTTTGCATCGCTGTCCACTTTCCAGATAGAATTCTTCGGCTCTGTATGTGAACCATGTGCGTACATCAGTCACCTTGCTACGCCATACCTCGTCTTCCAGTCTTTCCATTAAGGGTTCGATGTATGTTTCAAAATGTCGTTGGCGTCCGTCGACCGTTGCACCCACTTCATGTAGATTGGGGTTTGCTTGCAACAGCATACGCAGGAAATCTTTGACTTCGGCACTGGGGGCTTTGGTAGCGGTGAGCTGGATATAAGTGCCTTGGTCTTTATTGAATACAATGTCTTTGAGCGAAGCATTCAACTGTTCGATCGCTTTTCGGATTTCTGTTTCCCATTGGTCGAAAAAGTGTTTGTAGAGGTTGACATTGGTGTAGATATTTTCTTGCAGATAGTCGTTGAATGCTTTCTGATAACTGATTAAATCTTCCTCTACCAGTCGGTTGTAGTAGGTCTGGTATTCTTCAATCAAATCAATGTTGTCTGGATTGGGCAGACTGTTGACATCCGAATTCCAGTCTTTATATTTATCGGTTATTTCTTGGGCAGGCCGTTTGAATTCGTTGATGAAACGAATGGCTTTCAGTTTTAAATCATTTTTTCCTTTGTTTTTTCTACTTAAACTTTGACTGATGCTTGTTTGGAAGTCCGATCGTTTGGCCTCCAATTTTTTTATCGGAACATTCAGTAAATCAGGATGCTGCTGTTCGAAATAATCCACATTGACGATGCCCATCTGATGGAGCGAAGTCAAGTTGGTTTGGTATTGTTCCGTCAGCTCCTCTAATTCTTTGTCCAAATCATGAATTTCTAGTTTCAGTTGACTGGTTTCCTCTTCCAAATTTTTTTTCTTTAGCTTCCAGACTTCCAGTTCTTCGCGGAGAGCTTTTGCCTTGTTGTCTGCTTCTTCGAATTTCTTTTTCTGTTTTTCCAGTTCCAGAATGCTTTGCGCACACGAAGTCCAGTCAATGGATTCATAGTCTTCGAAGCGGTTCAGCAATTCATTCAGTCTGTTGATTTGCAGATTACATTCTCTTTGTTGTTTTTCAATCGTCCGGATTTCTGATTGCGTAGTTTTTTGTTCCTCTTGCAATCTCCTTACTTCTTGTCGCAAGAAAGCTATCTTGTCTTTGTTCTCCCAGCCCAGTACATAATTGTCCCGGCTTCTTATCTCTTTCCGGTCATCTTTTTCATGCTTGTTTCTTACTGATTTAATCAGACCTTCTTGGGTGACAGCTTTTTCATGCTGTCGATTGAATTCTTCCAGATTATTTACACAGGTATAGTTGTATCGTTGATAGATTTCGTTTTCCAGCCACTCTACATATTGGTTATCGGGTTTGAATTCAATTTTTTGAAGCAACTGATTGTCTGCCATTTCCCATTTCTCCATTTCCTTGATGGAAGTGAAATCCTGGTATCGCTGATAGACAATTCGACCGTTCAGATTGTGTGAGTTGACGTATTCGTTTACGCTTTGGTAATACTTTTCGGGTACAATCAGCCGCAAGGCAAAGTTGTGAAGAATGCGTTCGATAGAAGCTTCCCAGTCACGTTCATCATTCTTCACTCGGATCAGTTCACCGATAAACGGTATTTCTGTGGGAGTAGCTCCCACAGCCTGTAAAATTTCATTTCTGATTTCAGAAACTCGCCCCGAAATGTTGTTTTTGTTTTTCTCCATTCCCTGAATTCGGACAATGTCTTCCTGGATCTGTTTGTCGATGTCTTCTTCCAGATTCTTCCATTTTCGGTAAGATTCTGCCAGTCCGTTCAGTTCTTCTTCTTTTTTACGTCGTTTGATTTCAGCTGAAGCCTGGTTCTTGTCGAAATCATCTTTCGATGGTTGGCAGGTGAAAGCCAGCTGCTGGGCCAATCTATCATATTCTTTAGCTTTTGCACTCCTTTTTTCGCGTTTTTCGGTCAGTTCCTGTATTTGGTGAACCAATTCAGCAATCCGTTTACTAATTTCATCGTTAGCAATGGCTATCTCCAATTTGATAATCTGCTGTTCTACACGCTTGGTTTGATCCTCCTGATAGGTAAGTTTCTCTTTTTTCTTGCGCCGTTCACTCCGGTTGGTATTCTTTTGTTCTTCAGCAAGCATCACGATGCGGGCGGCAAACCAGTAGGCTGCCGTCTCTTTACTTTCTTCCAGTTTCTTGATTTCCTGTTCGATGTCTTGCAGTTTTCTAGCTACTTCATTAATTGGTTGGAGTAATCTGATTTGCTCTTGTGTCTTGTCTATGTTGTTCTTGGCACCCATTAGATTTTGGAAGTTGCTGTAGAGATCATTGTATTTTTCTTCAGCCGGAAGTTCATCTAGCATGTGATGGCGGATAAATAAATCCAGATCGTCCAATACCTTGACACCGACAATTTGATTGAATAAAGTCAGAGCATTTTGAGAGCGCATGTGGAACCGCTCACAAATCTGGGCGGCATATTCCGATGGACCGTTGTAGAAACTGATGATTTTTTTTACAGATTTAGAGTTGTATTTTCGGTCTAGTCGTTTGCGCCATTCACCATGAACATCAAAATCGGAAAAATCATCCTTAATTTTCAAGGCAATTTTAGCTATACCATATACTGTACGTAATTCTTGTCCGCTGAAATAGCGCACTTGAAACAAAGTGATATACTCTCCTTCGGCATTGCGGAAAGAGGCAAGTAGCACCGAACGAGTAGATTTGTCCCGTAATTTCAATGTAGTAGTGCCTGTACCCCCTTCTTCTTGCTGGGTGCCATGATATCCCAGTACGTACGATTCCTCGGTACGTGCTCCTTTTTTCTCTGCGCCTGATGACTGGTTGTAAAACCGGTTTCTCTTCATGGGCACCAGCAGCGTAAGTAGGGCATCTACCAAGGTGCTTTTGCCCGATGCGTTTGCACCGGTAAGCAACGAATTGTTGCCTTGCGGACAGATGCGATAGATTTCTTTATCAAACGTGCCCCAATTGAGAATCTCCATATATTGGAGTCGGTAGCCCGATTTTTCGGGTGTTGTATTAAATAGATTCATCTGATGTTCCATAGTCGTCCAGCTTTTTTTTGAATTCCATCAAATCGTCCAATGTTATTTTTTCCTTGATGATGCGGTGAATTTTATAGCGAGTCTCGCTACTCTCTGTTTGTTTGGATTCTACCAAAAAGCCCAATTCGATTACTTTAGCAATATGGCTATCCAAATCTTGTTTAAATTTTACCTGATTGAATTTAGGTGGTAAAAAGAATTCCACTTCATCTTTTATTTGTGCTATGGTGACATATTTTTCGTCCGCTTGTGAGTCGGTGGGATTCATCTCAAATTCATCCAGCAACTGTCTGAGCACAATCAAAATGACTGAAACTTCAAATCCCAGTTGTCGGCGGGTCACCAGATGGATGGTTCGGTCATTATCTAGAAGAGCTTGTTTCAGAAAAGCGAATCCTTCATCTTTCTTTACAATCAAATCTAGTCCGATGACGCTGATATAATTCTGGATTTCGGCTTGGTATCGCAGAATGTCGTTCCAGGTAGTATCATTGTATTCCACGACTCCTTTGAGCAGTTTTACAATAGCTTTTGAATAGGGTTTTAAGTTGGGTGTACTCATTGTCTGATGATTATTATTTCAGGTATAATGATTTTTTTCTGATTCGCTTCGTCAAAGACGATGGCTTGCGTTTTATCCGTATTGATTACGGTGGAGTATTCCTTTAATATCCCCAAGTAGCCCAACAGTTCCGTCAATCCTTTGCTGATTCCGTTCGAGGCTTCGATAACCTCGCCCAGGGTGGTCTGTGAGGTTTGCTCCAGTATCTGGTTAATGTTTTGTCTCAGCAGCTGACGGTCAACGTAATATGGGTTATAAAGTTGGTCCAAACGGCTTAAATCTTCTATGCTCAGTTGCGCATCTTTCGGCTTGTCAGTATAGATGATTTCCTGAATTGGTTCCAATGTCAGACGCCGTTCCAGAGGCAACTTTATTTCCCAGGTCTCTATTTCAAATCCGAAATTTGGAGTAGACTTTTGTTTGCTTACATCAATAAGTGAATGTTTGATATCATTGATGAGTTGTTGGGTAAGTGCGGAATTCGATTGTTCGTTTTGTCGAATGATGCGGCTTAGCTTTTCAGCCATCCGATTATTGGTATGATACACTCTTTGTCCTGCATCCATCAGATGGTGTTTCACATCCCTTAGAAATAAGTCACGTACATCAATCTGTTTGCTGTTCAGCGATTCGTATAAATTTTGCGTCAGCATCTCCCATTCTTTTTGTAGTGAAGCCGACAGTAGAAATTCCCAAAACGCATAGAAACTTTTTCCTTGCGAGGAATTTTTTAATTCACTGTAAGCATCAAAGAAATAGTGCAGAATTTCTTTTTTCTTCGAATTTTCTGTCTGCTGTTGATAGATTTGTTTGATGATATCCTTGAAGTTATTGTCCACTTCTTTGAAGTCGGATAACAGTTCTTTGGCCATCTTGTTAAGGCTGTTGTATCGGGGTACGATTTCAAATTCCTCAAAGACTTGGATATCCTCGCCCATTTCGAGTCGTTGTATCTGCTGCTCAATTTCTAATTTCTTGTTTCTGAGCAAATCTAGTCGTTTGCTGCGGTCCTCATTGGTAAATTCCACCAATTCTTTGAGCTGGTGGAACAAGGCTTTGAATTTTGATTCCGTACCGATGTAGTCTTCTTTTTTCAGACTGTTCTCAATCCAATCAAGCACTTTGCTGGTGTAAGATGAAATTTCGTACCTGATTTCACCAACTTCATCTTGATAATTAGTAAGGTATCCTTTGTTAGCCCAGTCTTGTATCCAGCGTTTGGCCTTTTCTTCATTGGTTTCAAGAGTAGAGGGTACTTCCTCCTCTTCTTCCAGGGCATCCTCTTCCAATTCGTCCAGCCGATTCACCAGTTTTAGATGGATCGATTCCCAAGGAACTACAGTTTGCTCTTCAAATGTATCCAGCAAGAACGTAAGGAAGAATTTCAAATTCTTCGGTCGCATTTTGAGTAGCTTGATGCTAGGCGAATTGTCCAAAATATCTGATAACTGTGTCTTATCCATAAGCATTAAAATCCATGGCTAAACTTGTAGCTTGGGTGGCTCAACTTTATCTATAAATCGTAGTGAGACTACAAATTTACGAAAATATTTGTTTTTTATGTTTGATGGATCAGAGAATTTTATTAGACTATTTTTTGAGATGAAGATAATATATTTTTTAAATCGCTAAGTTGCTGCATTTCACCCAATACCCGTTTCCATACTTAGTATGTACGCGTTTTCCAACCTGCGCTAACAACTTACTGAAGGCCAAAGGCGTGCAGTCTTGCAA
>AMCI01007938.1_pt1 | contig 22800 bp, 16 predicted proteins | sample 419838 | NCBI WGS metagenome assembly AMCI01 (sample SAMN01090643, study PRJNA158313) | gut metagenome
AAGTAATCAAGTTACCGTCATCCGTATAGTTACCACGGTCAGGCTTGAAGTTAGCATAGAAACAACCTTCTTGACTTTTCGCTTCAATACCCTGCCAGGGGTAGGGATTGCCCTCCTTACCACGGGCTGCATATTCCCACTCTACCTCTGTCGGCAGGCGGTAACGCTGTATGTAGCGAGCCTGAGCTCCCATACCCGCCATGAGGTAGTTTGTGCGCCAAGCGCAGAAAGCTTCCGCCTGTTCCCACGTAACGCCGACAACGGGGTAGTCGTTGTAGTTAGCCGATGAGAAGTACAGTTTCATGTATTGCTCGTTGTTGGCATTGGGGAAGTCGTTGACCCATACCGTTGTGTCAGGATAGACATGCACAATGTAGGTATTGAGGAAGTCGTAGAGACTGCTCAGCGGACGTTCAATGGTTTGTCGTACGATTTCACCATTCTCGTCAATGTAAGCAGTATCCTTCGAAATCATGACCACCTCATCCGGGTCAACGGGGTGATCCGTGTTGAGTGAGCGTTCTTTCGGGTTAAGTCGGTATTTACGAAGTGCCGCCTTCTCGTAGTCAAAGATTTCGTAACGGTAAATAAGTTGTTTGGCATCGAGCATGCGAGTGCCGTCAATAGGGTGGGTGTAATACACACTGTTGAGGGCACGTTCTTGATCTTCGGTTGGTTTACGCCAAGGAATAGGCTTCGCCCAGTTCAGATGCGGTTTGACGGGGTCACCGTTGCGGTCTACTTCAATCTTAAACGTCTCGTCGCCACCATATTGCGGGTCAGCCAGTCTTTCGCGCACGATAGAGTCGCGTACCCATTCTACAAATTGGCGGTACATGGAGTTGGTTACTTCCGTTTGGTCCATCCAGAACCCATCCACCGAGATTTCCTTGGTAGGAGTTACTGTTCCCCACAGGGAATCATTCTTTTCCAGACCCACCTTCAGATAGCCGCGTTTCACTTCGACCATACCATAAGGAGTGGGTTCGTTGAAACTGGCAGCACGTGAACCTGTCACTTCGCCTCCGTTCATCATTGCACGGCCGCTTCCCATGCAGGAGGAGAGCCAACCGCAGGCAGTCAGAACAGAGAGTATTGCTAAGAGAGAGTATTTCATTGGGGAAAGCCTATATATGAGTTGAAGAGTTTACGAGTTGAAATATGTTGGAGTCGCAGTTGGTTCAGTTTAGAAGCTTAGTTAAGCAGTTTGCGTCATCGGATTAAACTCATCCACTTCTAAACCAACGGGGGTAAGTCGGATTTTAGAGATAGCGTACACTTCGGTGTACGTTCTTGCCCTTCTTGCCCAAGTTGAGACCCAGCCGGTATCCCAAGGTGATTTCATGTTGCCCGGCACCGAGTCCCAGACCCGAAGTGTTGGCTTCGTAAGAGTAGCTGAGGTTAACACCGTGAAACATACCTCCGACAAAGCCCGTGACCGAGTGTTGCGGACTGTAGGTAATGCCTCCGAAGAGTTGTTTCTTGTCGTGTTTGTATTTCACTTGGGCGGTAATATCCGCGCGGAATGCCGAACCGTCATAACGCAACAATGTCGAAGGCGCTATAGTGAAAAACGAATTGCGTAAAGTTATATTGTATCCACCTGTCAAATTAAATAGCCTTTTTACTTTCATCTCATTCGTTTCGCCGAGCAACACGGTTGGTGCGGTGAAGTGTTGAGCACCGAAACCCACATACCAATGCTTATGGGCATAGTAGAGGCCGGCAGTAGCGTCAAATTTGGAGCCCGAGAGGTCTGTGGTGGGAAAAGCAGGGTCATTCGCATCGCCCAAGTCAGCTTTCGAACCGTTGAGCGTCTCGTTGAGCATGTCTGCTTCCAGTCCGATACTCAGCATACCGCCCCATAACTTCAGGTGGTAAGCATATTGCACGGAAAAGCGTTTGTGTGAGAAGAGACCAAATTCGTCGTTTTGAAACAGTGCCCCCACACCGTGACGGGTCTTGCCTATCTGAAAAGCCATGTCCACACCGGCATACATCGTACTTCCTCCGTCTTCGTAGCCTGCAGCGTGGGTTTGAAAGGCGGCTAAGATGTTCAACTGCGGCGTGCGTCCCACAGCTGCAGGGTTAAATTGCGGCTCCATCAGCCAGTAATGCGCAAACACAGGGTCCTGCTGTGCACGGACAGGCATGCCGCCTCCCACAGCCAGTAGTATAAGAATCAATAACCTGTATTTAAATGAGAAAAAAGTACGCATAATGTCGTTGTTGGATGCCTTAGAGTGATGAATTTGCGCGCAAAGATAGTGCAAACCAAACGCAGAGGAAAGTAACTCCCTTAATTCCTTGCTTTCGTTGCGCAGTGCATTCTCCCTACTTCTTCTTTCAGGAAGTGAAATCCTCCTATTTTATATTTGTCACCATCGGAATAAATGCGTTCCTTTGCTCCCCTGAAAAACAATACCTAAAAACAAAAATCATACGTAAAGAAAATGACAACGCTTACCCTTGCAATCGTAGCCATCTTCGTGTTAGGCTACTTCTTTATTGCTATTGAGAGCTTGACCAAAATCAACAAAGCAGCGATTGCGCTGTTGATGTTTGTAGGTTGCTGGACGCTCTTCATGTTTGATCCGGGGCAGTATCTTGCCACCGCTGTGGGTGATAAGATTCCCCTTGCGGTCAGTGAAGTAATTGAGAAGCATCTGGGCAGTACTTCTACCACTCTTTTCTTCTTGATGGGAGCCATGACCATTGTCGAATTGGTCGATCAGAGCGGAGGCTTTAACTTTGTGCGCGACATGCTTCTCACAAAGAGCAAACGCGGCCTGTTGTGGCGCATCGCCTTCATGACCTTCTTCCTCTCTGCTATTTTGGACAACCTCACGACCAGCATCGTGATGATTATGATTCTCCGTAAGTTGGTAAGCGATCACCGCGACCGTCTGATTTATGCCTCGTTGGTCATCATCTCTGCCAATTCGGGGGGTGCCTTCTCACCGATTGGCGACGTAACCACTATCATGTTGTGGAATAAGGGGCTGATTACGGCGGCTGGTGTAATCAAGGAGATTTGCCTTCCTTCATTGGTTTCCATGGTCGTTCCTGCCTTTATCCTTTCTCGTTCGCTGAAGGGCGACCTGGTATGTAAGGAAGGTGATGAGGCTTGTTGCTTCGAGACCGATCTCAATGCCAGCCAGCGCAAGCTTGTTTTCTTCCTCGGCGTCGGCGGTTTGATCTTTGTTCCCATCTTCAAGAGCATCACCCACTTACCTCCCTTCGTAGGTATACTTTTAGTACTCGGTGTATTGTGGACGACCACTGAAATCTTCTATCGTCACCTTCCCCACGAGCAGGGTAACTGCGGCTTACAGAAGCGTGTTACCAACATCCTGACGCGCATCGATATGGGCACCATCCTCTTCTTCCTTGGTATCTTGATGGCCGTAGCTTGTCTTGAGGTAATCGGCGTCTTGACGCAGTTAGGAACGGGCTTGAATGTCGCATTCGACAACAACCACTTCATGGTAACGGGTATTATCGGTGTCCTCTCCAGCATCGTCGACAATGTGCCTCTCGTAGCCGGTTGTATGGGTATGTATCCCGTAGCCGAATTGGGCGACTTTGCTTGTGACGGCATCTTCTGGCAGTTGCTTGCCTACTGTGCAGGTGTCGGCGGTTCCATGCTCATCATCGGTTCAGCTGCCGGTGTCGTTGTGATGGGCTTAGAGAAAATCACCTTCGGCTGGTACATGAAGCACATCACATGGGTAGCCTTCTTAGGTTACTTCATCGGTATTCTCGCTTACTATTTGCAGCGCGTCATATTGGGCATCTAAGTCCTCCGTCGCTGACTATTTTTCGCTTATTTCTATTCCTTATTGATAGAAAGGTTCTATAGATTACAGTTTAGGAGTTCATGCGTTTATAGGTTGATTCATCAAGCCAATGGCTTTCTGCCTGAACGCTTCGACCTTTCACTTCTCAACTAATCGTGAATAGAATCTGCCTATAAAGCAAACAGGGGTTACATTCCATCGGGATGTAACCCCTGTTCTTTTGGTTGATAGGTGTAGGGTAGGGCAAGTCCTGTCTTCGTTGCCCAATCCTTACGAACGCTTGCTTTCAACAGCTAGCTTGCGCATGAGTCCCGGCTATTCCTTTTCCCTTCGCAGTGGGTAGTTACCGCGTAAAGATTCGAACTGCGTAGGGGTCGAACGGAGGGCATCGTAATCACGTGTAGGGTCGTAGAGTCGGAGTTCAGGAGCCAGACGGTGTCCTTCGCCTTCCGGATAATAAGCAAAGTCCTGGGGAAGTGCGGGAGCCTGGATTTCCGAGCAGAATGAGCTTTCCAATCCAAAGAACGCGGCCACGGCTTGCAAAGCCATGCGCGTGCCATTCACCTTACCATCTGCACTGTAGCCTGCAATGTGTGGAGTACCGAGAAAGACTTGGTTCAGCAATTCGCGGTCAATCTGCGGTTCGTTCTCCCACGTATCGATCACCGCAGCGCGTACCTTGTGTGTAGCCAAAGCCTTTTTTAAAGCCTCCGTGTCTAGCACTTCCCCGCGCGCACTGTTGAGGACAATCGGACAACGGCTAAGCGATTGGAAGAAGGCTGCATCGGCCAGGTGAAAGGTCGGATGGCCGGCAGGAGCTTGGGTCAAGGGCGTGTGGAAGGTAATGACATCTGCTTCTGCAGCGATTTCTTCCAGGCTGACAAAGTCCGAGGTTCCTTCCTTTTCCGCGCGCGGAGGGTCACAGCGCAAAATGCGTCCGAATCCTAAACGCTGTGCCATGGCTTCCACCCGTTTACCTACATTTCCCACTCCGACAATCCCCAACGTCAGCCCTTGGAAGAGCGTGCGGTCAGCTTGTTGCCGTGTGGCTGCATCGGTGGCAGTTCCCAGTGAGGGGAGGGAAGCTGGAGGTGTTGGTACGGCGCCGTCCCATCCGTGAGCCGTCAGAAGCAGCAAGGCACATTCCACGTATTGCGCCACACTGTCGGCATTACAGCCCGGACAGTTCGTCCATGCAATGCCCGCCTCGGCAAGGTAAGTCGTGTCGAGGTGATCAAAGCCAATGGTGGCAGTAGCAATGAAGCGAACGCGCGAACCTTCCAGTAAGTTGCGGTCACAGCGGGTGCGGGTACGAATGATGAGTGCATCGACATCGCGCACATCGTCAGCCGTAATTTCATTGCCAGGCAGGTAGCGCACTTTGCCCAATCGTTCGGCAAAACCGCGCATGTAGGGAATCTTAGAGTCTATCAGGAGTTTGAGCATGGATAGTAAGAATAGGGTAGGTTGAGAAGTTAATCAAGTAGCGAGGGAAAACAGGAAACCGTGCAGGTTAAGGTGTTGCCAGGGTTTCCCGTTCCATCCCTCTTCTATAGAATAAGAGAGTTGAGGAGTTGGGGCACATCTGTTCGTGTCTCCACTCTTCAACTCTCTTCGAGTAGGGTGGGTCAGTTTACTATTTCAGTTTAGCTGTTTGCGGGTTTCGCAGGCCGCGTGCGCCCGTCAGGAAGGCCTTAGCCGTACCGAAGTTCAGATTCATGTCCAGACGAACGGGTAAGTGGTTCTTATCGTCCGTGATGTAGAACGTCACCACTTCCTTTTCCTTGCCGTCTTCCTGTTCTACAAAGGAGAAGACCAAGCAACGGTACGTTGTGGTGGAGTTCTCCATCTTAAATTTCTTCTTTCCTCGGTACACAATGTTCTGCCAGGTGCAGTTCTTACCGTCCGCCATCAAGAATCTGAGGCGGTGACCCACCTTCCAATTCGTAGCGTCAAACGAGCGAGCACGCATCAACATACTGATCATGTCAAACGCACAGTATTTACTGGAGTGGTTGTTCCATTGTGGTTCGTTGTTATCACGCTGGTAGCGCATTTTAACCGCACATTGTCCTTTGGGGTAAGAATACCATACCTCGTTCTTGCGGTAGGTATCGCCTTCGAAGGCACGCTTGGCGTAGTAACGAGGCACGAGATCCATGCCGGTGTAAGCCATCAGCGTGTCGCGCATCACAAAGATTTTGTCAGCCCGCTTTGATCCTCGCGTAATCAAGTACGAACGATAAGCCGGGTGGCCGCCGTAAGTGCTTTGAGTTGTGTTCATAGAAGCCGTACCTACTTTGATCCACACGAATTTCCAGTTAAAGTAAAGGTCGTATATCAAGGTTTCGCCGCTTTTGAACGCCGTGTTAGGAGCCGAGCATTGAGCGTTTGCCTGGATTCCCCCTAGGAGAACCAGCAAGAGGATGAGCATTCGTTTCATCGTATGAAGTATTAAATGGATTGTACGAAAGGATGAGTGGGAGTCAACTACCGTTTCTGCCGTTCGCGTTCCGCGTTTCGGCTTCGGGGTGTTTCCTTTTCTTTCGCCTTTTGTTTGATCAGTTCGCGAGGTTTCTGTTCAGTCAGCGGCAGTTCGTTGAGGCGCCACGTCTGCTCTACGTCCCAATTGGCACGGATAGAGAAGGCTTGGGGGAAGTAATACACCTCTTCCGCCTGTCTGCTCTCCGCATAACATCCCTCGTCCCATAGGCCATTGCCATTGCGGTCATTAAAGAGGCGCACATAGTAATCACCCGGTTCGAGGTAGAAGAAGTCCACCCGTCCGTTGACCACCGGAAGCTGTTTACGGACGCGGCCCGAGCCATTCAATAATTGGGCGACCGCCGTAGCGTCGGCATCGGGAATCAAGAGGAACAAGGCACCAAAGCTTTCCAACGGCGTAATGCTAAACTTCGTGTCGTACGTGCGATTCACCTTGCCCGACAGTCCCGTCACAAAAGCCGAGTCCACATTGAGCAGGTATTCTTGTCCCGGTCGCCATTCTCCGCGTAAACGGTAGTTACACAGTGAGAAAGAGTCGCGTTCCAACCGGTAGGGAGCGAGGCGATAGTTCGCCGAGTCCACCTTGAGGAAGAGGTGTAGCGCGTTGGTGTCCAGTTTAGCCGCAGGTTCCGGCAGGGTAAACGTCGGGTTAGCGTCGGGAGCCAGGCTAGAACGGAAATGGTATTTAATCTCCAGGAAACTCTTCGGGGGAACTTCCTGCGAGTAATCTCCCCGTCGGTGACGTTTCTCCAAGGCCTTCTGCCATTTTTCCATAGTCTCCGCCTCCAACTTCTTTCGTCGTTCGTAGGTAAGGCGAGGAGTCAGTGTGAGCGTATCTGTCTGCAGATAGTTGATACCCGTTGAGTCATTGGTAGCCTCATAGGTATATTTTATTGTGAGCGAGTCGCGGTTGAAGAGGGTCGTGTCGCAAAGCCAATAAGTGATGGTGTCGTTGCCCTTCGAGCGTTCTTCAATCCAGGCACCCTCCTTCTCAAAATCCAACGGCTCGACAGTCGGCACGTGAGCCGATGGGGCGGTAAAGAACGTGCGGAAGTAGTTGGGTTCGCGTTCCGTCTTCAACAGCTGGCGCGTACGGTTCAGTTCCGTAAAAGCCAGTAGCGTCAAGTCGTCAGGCAAGAAGTGTGTGTAGGGCACTTGTAGGATGGTGTCTACATGGACCGTGTCTGCCCAGAGCGTATCCTGTCGCACATCGCGAAACGAACTGGGTACCACCTGTTCACGCAAGAACGCCATCATTTCGCCACGGGTATAACGAAAGTCGTTGTCCATATCCTTGAGCGCATAGATGCGGTAGGTGCCCGGAGCAACGCCCTTGATAGAGAAATGGCCCGAATCGTCCGTGCGTGCCACGCGGTCAAAGGGCAGGGTGGTAAAGGCAGAGTCAGCCAAGTTGCTGTGTAAGCCCACCAAGATACCCTTAATCGGTTCCAAGTCGTCAGCCGAAAGCACGTAACCGCCCACCTCCATCGTGTCCACCTGGCTTCCGGTAGAGAAGAAGTAAGTAAAGTTGCCCAGCGGGTTTCCTTCGTTGTTGTCTACAATCGCGTCACTAAAGTCGATGGTGTAAGTTGTATTAGGCTTCAGTGAGTCTGCGAGGTTGACCATAATCTTTCGGTTGAACGTCTTGATCTCGGGCATCTCGATCTGCGGCGGGGAGATGGTGATTTTCTCCTGCGGATTCTCCACCTTAATGATTTCATCGAAATAGATCGACACCTTTTTAGACTTCTCGCCCGTTGTCCCGAGAGCCGGTGACATGCCAATGATGCGCGGCGGCGTTTCGTCGAAGGGGCCACCGTCCGGTCCGCTGCCCGGATTGGCGCAGCCAGTCAGCATCAAGAAGGTAAGGAAGAAGAGGAGAAAGGAAGAAAACTTCATGGGGAAGGAGAGAGTTGAGGAGATGAAAAGTGGAGGAGTTGAAGGGGGCAAGAGTTTACCAGTCGAGGAGTCTGAGAAGCGCAACGCTGAGCAGCTACCTCCTGCCGTAGAATCGGTTTCGGACATCGAAGGCCTTCGCTCAGCCTATTTTTGCTTTTTCCTACAGCGTCATAAACTCCAGAACGCCTCAATTAAGCAGTCGGGCTGTTCATAGCCAGTACCTGTTCGATCAGGTCGCGCTGGTTGCTCAAGCGGGGCACCTTGTGCTGTCCGCCCAATTTACCTCGGCTTTTAAGCCAGTCGTTGAAGAGTCCCTTGCGTGCCACCACAAGCTCGAGGCGTTGCAGGGTGATATCTTTAAATCGTTTGGCTTCGTAGTCCGAGTTGATTTGTTGTAATGCCTGGTCCAAAATCTCAGCAAACCGTTCGACATCTTCCGGTTGTTTCTCAAATTCGATGACCCATTGGTGGCGGCACTTGCCTTCGGCATTCATAAAGATCGGGGCTGCCGTGTATTCGTTGACGATAGCCCCCGTTTGGCGACAAGCTTCGTAGAGTCCCTTCTCGGCATTGTCGACAATGAGTTCTTCGCCAAACGCATTGATAAAGCTCTTTGTACGGCCGCTGATGACAAACTTATAGGGGTGCGTCGAGGTGAAGCGCACCGTATCGCCAATCTGGTAACGCCACAGGCCGCAACTGGTCGAAATCACAATGGCGTAGTTCTTGTTCTTTTCTACTTCCCACAGCGGGAGCACCACAGGGTCGGGCTTGCCCACCTCTTCGAGGGGAATGAACTCATAGAACACACCGTAGTCCAGCATCAGGAGCATAGCCGGGTCGAGCGGTTCGTTTTGCAGTCCGAAGAAGCCCTCCGAAGCATTATACGTTTCCATGTAGTGCATCTTGGACGAAGGTACCAGGCGGTGATATTGTTCGCGGTAAGGCGTAAATGCCACCCCACCGTGGAAGAAAACTTCCAAATTGGGCCAAACCTCGCTCAAGTTGTCCTTGCCCGAGAGCTCCAATACCCTGTTGATTACCGCCATCATCCAGGAAGGAACACCCGAAAGGTTGGTGACATTCTTCTTCATCGCGATGCGGGCTATCTCGTCGCGCTTCTGTTCAAAGTCCGAAAGCAGTGCAATGTGCTTGGGCGGAATGCGTACCAGGTTGATCAGCGGGTTGATATTCTCAATCAAGATGGCACTCAAGTCGCCTACCAGCGAGTGCGGCAGGTTGTAGTTGGGCGCGTGGCTTCCACCCAGAATCAACGCCTTGCCGTCAAAGAGGCGGCTCAGCGGGTTATTATGTAAATAAAGAGCCACCGCATCCGTACCGCCGGCATAATGCGTGTCGTGCAGTCCCTCCTGGCTGACCGGGATAAACTTACTCTTGTCGTTGGTCGTACCCGACGATTTGGCATACCACTTTACCTGTCCGGGCCACAGAATGTGGCGTTCGCCGTGGCGCATGCGGTCAATGTAGCCTTTGAGCTCTTCATACGTGTTGACAGGCACCTTGGCAGCAAAGTCTTTGTAGTCGCGCAAGGAGGCATATTGATAACGATTGCCCCATTCCGTATCAGCCGCACGGCTGATGAGTTTCGACAACACACCGCGCTGAATGGCTTCAGCCTGACTGTCGAATTGTTCGATGGCACGTACTCTGCCGCCGAAGAAGGGGCGAATGATAGATGTAATACTCATAACGGGCGCGAAGTTAGACAAAAGCGCGAAGAAGGGAAAGAATCGAGTAAATGGATTGATAAAGAATGGAAGAGCTGCTTAGCCTCAGCTCGTCGTTCGGTCGGGTAAAGAGAGTTTCCAGGAGCAGACAGCTAAATAGGGTTTCTGCAAGTCGTTCCCCTCGGTTACGACAAGAAGAATGGTGCTGAAAGCACTGAAAATCGAGCAAATTGTGTAATTTTGCGCGGTTTTTCTGCCCTATTCCACGCACTTTTGGACATTTACCCATCCAAAAGGCGGTTGAGGGCATGAGTCAGACGAAAATCAATCATTCAAACATATCCCAACAATCACACAATGAAGAAGTTCTTAACTCTAAGCCTCTTGTTGCTTGTGACGGCATTTACAGCTCTCCAGGCACAAGTAAGTTTCAGCGTGAACTACAAGCGCGTGAATGCCACGACGATTGACATTGTCTTTACAGGCAAGGCCGATGCTGGTTGGCATATTTATTCAACTGACATTGCTGAAGGCGGACCTACAGCAGCTTCGTTCGGCATTGATAAAATGAAAGGTGCCAAGCTTAAGGGCGGTCTGAAGCCCGGTCCGGGTGTCAAGAAGATGAATGACCCCATCTTTGAAATGCCTGTCAGCTATTTTGAAGGAACCGCAACGTTTACCCAGCGGGTTGAGCTTACGGAAAAAAATTACGAACTCAAGGGTTATCTGAAATATGGTGCCTGCAACGATGAGAACTGCCTCCCCCCGACGAGCGTTGATGCCAAGGTAACGGGCAGCGATGGTCCCGATAAGGCAGCCGAGAAGGCAGAAGATAAGAAGGCCGAAAAGCCCGACAAAGAAGAAGCAGTGCCCGCAGACACGGTGCAGCAGCCGGCAGCTGTTGATTCTGCTGCAGCTCCCGTGGTTGCAGTCCCGACAGACAGCAGTGCCATTCAGAAGTTGTGGACTCCCGTTATCGATGAGTTAAAGAGCTTCGGTACCGATGGCAGCGACATGAGCGGTAAGGCCTGGTACTACATCTTCTTCCTGGGCTTCATCGGCGGTTTGGTAGCCTTAGTAACTCCTTGTGTATGGCCTATCATCCCCATGACCGTCAGCTTCTTCCTGAAGCGTTCGGGCGATCGCAAGAAGGGACTCCGCGATGCCATCACCTACGGTATCTCTATCGTGGTTATCTATGTAACTTTAGGTTTGGTAATCACGACTATCTTTGGTGCAAGTGCCCTCAATGACCTTTCTACCAATGCTATTTTCAACATCCTCTTCTTCCTGATGTTGGTCGTATTCGCAGCCAGCTTCTTTGGTGGATTTGAAATCACGTTGCCCTCATCTTGGGGTGCAGCTGTCGACAACAAGGCAGAGAAGACAACGGGTCTCTTGAGCATCTTCCTCATGGCGTTTACCCTTTCACTCGTCAGCTTCTCTTGCACCGGTCCTATCATTGGCTTCCTGCTTGTCGAAGTGAGTACCAGTGGCGGTTCAGCCTTGGCACCGACCATCGGTATGCTCGGCTTTGCTGTAGCTCTCGCCCTTCCCTTTACCCTCTTTGCTCTCTTCCCCACGTGGTTGAAGAGTGCCCCCAAAAGTGGCGGCTGGTTGAACTGCGTGAAGGTAGTACTCGGTTTCCTCGAATTGGCCTTCGCCCTCAAGTTCCTTTCTGTAGCCGACTTGGCTTACGGTTGGCACCTGCTCGATCGTGAAACCTTCCTGGCCCTTTGGATTGTCATCTTTACTCTTCTCGGTATCTACCTGTTGGGCGCGTTGAAGTTCCCCCACGATGATCCCGACGAGCGTAATACTTCAGTTCCCCGCTTCTTCCTCGCCCTCTGTTCCTTGGCATTTGCCGTATACATGGTGCCTGGTCTTTGGGGTGCTCCCTTAAAGGCCGTGAGTGCCTTTGCTCCTCCTATTTCTACCCAGGATTTCAACCTTGATCCGGTGCGCATCGAAGCCAAGTTCCGCGACTACGAAGCCGGTATGGCTTATGCCAAGCAGACAGGTAAGCCTGTAGTCGTAGACTTTACGGGTCACGGTTGTGTGAACTGCCGTAAGATGGAGCTGGCCGTATGGCACGACCCCAAGGTACGCGACTTGTTGATGAAGGACTACGTACTGATTTCGCTTTACGTTGACGAGAAGACTCCGCTTCCCGAATCCATCGAGGTACAGGAGAATGGTCAGACCACAACCCTTCGCACCGTGGGTGACAAGTGGAGCTACCTGCAGCGTTCGAAGTTTGGCGCCAATGCCCAGCCCTTCTACGTCTTGGTAGACAACGAAGGAAAGCCCCTCAACGGTTCTTACTCTTACGACGAAAGTGTCGAGAACTTTGTAGACTTCCTCCAGACAGGTTTGAAGAACTACAAAAAGTAAGTTCCTGTTGACTTTACTTATATTTCATATCCTTAATTTTCCTGCCGCACGGTTATCTCCCAGGGGATGCCGTGCGGTTTTTTTGTTCCGTTGACATCACCTACCAGTAATTTTCCTTCCCGTCCTGCTTCAGTTTGTTTCAAACTGATGAAACAACTCCCCCTGTGTAGCTTCCCTGCTGTTTTCCTTTGGAAAAAACCAGCTTACTCTCGAGTCGTATGTTTTTTTCCGTGTAAAAAACGTGCTCCCTTCGAGTTAGGTGTTTTTTTTACCGTGTAAAAAACGTGCTCCCTTCGAGTTAGGTGTTTTTTTCCGTGTAAAAAACGTGCTCCCTTCGAGTTAGGTGTTTTTTTCCGCGTAAAAAACCTGCCTCCCTTCGAGTTAGGTGTTTTTTTCGTTGGAAAAAACATGCCTTCACTTGAGTTAGGTCTTTTTTTCCGCGTAAAAAAACCTGCTCACCGCCGTTTAGGGTTTTTCTTTCCCTGAAAAAAACTTGCTCATCGTTGTTCAATGTCATTCTTTCCAAGGGAAAAACCTGTTCTCTGCCTTCTAAGGTTCTTTTTAACTCTGTTCAAGACCTGCTCCCTTTCGTGCAGGCTCTTTCTTCCGCCCGAAAAAAACGGGGTTGCGCCGTGAAAGCTCTTATTTCCTCCGTGAAAGAAACAGACTTGCCTTCGGAGTGTAGAGGTAGTACGGTCGCGGCATGCCGCGACCCAAAGCAGAAGTATCTTTTTCCCCTTGAAATAGTTAGGCTGACTACTGAGTTCCTGCATGTTGTGTCCCGTAAGCACCTTTTCAGCTATCGTCCCATTGGTTTTTATTTATGGAACTTAAGGACTCCATCTATCAGATAGATGACGCATCCTCCCTTTTAGCTCGAATGAACTGAAATAGGTCTTGGGTAAAACGAGCGGAAAAAGTGGCCTGTTACTTATGACGGGCAATGGCACTTGATAAAGAAGGTGGAAGAAGACTTCGACTGATGGAGTAAACTTGAAAATGTAGAAAACTTCGGCTCTACCACCTTACAGTTTATTCCCGAGCGCTGAAGGCCTTGAAGCCGTGAAGGCGGCAGATGCGGCGGATGTTGGTTTGCTTGTAACGGTTTGCCAGGTGGCAGCTGTTTATTGTCGGCTGCTCCTCACGTTTTACATTGCCGATGGCGGTCAGGTTGCTAAGGGTTGAGGTTGAATAGAACTGCCTACCGTCCGTGTCGATGAAGCCCGCAGGGCGAAGGGTCGCTGTCAACTGTTGGCTTGATAAAGGTGCTGTCCGTTTGATCAGCCACCAACACAAAGCCCGTTGAAGGATAAAACTTCAACGGGCTTTATTTTGCTCAATCGGAAGGCAGGTCTGGGGTATTTCCGGGCAATCAGTCGCGATTCCAACGGATTGTAGGATTTCGTTTTGTTTTCTTCATACCAGCACAGCAAGGTCAAGCGTAATCCTTCGCCTCGCGTTCACCACGAAGTACCGCCAGTGCGTTGAGTGCCAAGGCTTCCATTTCGTTTTCCCCTGGGAAGATGTGGATGGGTGCGATAAAGCCCACCCGTTCCTTGAGTTGGGCTGTAATGTATTCACAGTAAGCAATACCGCCGGTGAGGAGAATGGCATCGATTTTCCCCTTCAGTACTGCCCCTTCTGCTGCAATCGATTTGGCTACCTGGAAAATCATGGCATCAATGAGCAGTTTGGCGTGGGTATCTCCGCCTTCAATCTTCTTCATGATGGTGCGTACATCGGTCGTTCCCAGATGAGCCATCAGTCCGGCTTGTCCAGCTACCCGGTGTTTCAGCTCCTCCTCCGTATATTTCCCGCTAAAGCAAAGGTGGATAAGGTCGGCTGCAGGCAAGGTACCGGCACGCTCGGGAGAGAAAGGTCCCTCGCCGTCCAGGGCATTGTTGGCGTCAATTGCCTTTCCGTGTTCGTGAGCAGCCACCGAAATGCCACCGCCCAAGTGGCAGATAATGAGGTTGAAGTCTTCGTAGTGTTTTCCCTGACTGCGGGCAAAGCGTCGGGCTGTGGCACGTTGGTTCAGGGCATGCCAGATGCAGATGCGAGGCATCAGCGGAGAGCCGCTGATGCGGGCTTCGGGTACCATCTCATCGACCACTCCCGGATCCGCCATGAAGGCGGGGCACTGATTGGGTTGTTGCAGGGACAGTTCGTAGGCAATGATGCAACCCAAGTTGCAGGCATGCTTACGCATGGCAGAGTAAGTGTCTTCACACATCTGTCGGTTTACGCGATAAACGCCGCCGGGAACAGGTTTTGCCAGTCCGCCTCTGCCAATAATCGCATCGAAAGGTTTCGTGATTCCGTTCTTTTCGAGCCAGTTCAGTATCAGTCGTTTACGAAAGTCGCGTTGTGCCATGGCTTCGCGAAAGGGGCGAAGTTCTTCAGGCGAATGGCTGATGTTACTTACCAGGTAGGGTTGGTCGTCGTGGTAAACAGCAACTTTGGTCGAGGTGGAACCCGGATTGATGACCAAGATACGGTAGGGAGAGGAGGAAAGCATGGAAGTTCGAAAAAAGAGATGAATGTGAAGAGATAAAACAGGAGAATAAAGGATAAGGACGTGGAGAACAGCAGCCCCAAGTGGGTAGGCTTAGCCTATACACGCGGCTATAAGTGGGCTGACCGGCCGGTCACTTTCCTCAAGCCCTTTACCCTCGGGGGCAGCACATGGCAGCCAGGGCAAGGCTGTGAAATTTAGCGTCGGTATCGTCACCGCGTGAAGGCAACACCACGGGGGCGAGGGTGCCCTGCAGGGTGCCAGCCATCTGGGCTCCTGCAAAGAGGGGAAGCGACTTGTAGAGCACGTTGCCAACTTCGATATCGGGAACGATTAAGGCATCAGCGTCGCCTTCAAGTGAAGACTCGATGCCTTTAAGTTTCAAGCCGATGGGGTCGCAGGAGGTACGGAGATCCAGCGGTCCGTCTACGCGGAGCGGGCCCCATTCGCCCGCAGCAGCACGCTCGGCGATTTCGCGGTAGCCCAGGGTATGCGGGAACTTCTCGTTGACCGTCTCGGCACAATGGATGAGCGAGAGGCGGGGCTCTTCTATACCAAAGTTATGGAGCATTTGTGCCAGGTAACCGACCTGTGCCAAACGCTGTTCGTGCGTGGGATAAGGAATCACAGCCGCATCGGTGAAGAAGAGCAGTTTGTGGTAAGCAGGTATCTGAGCCATGGCGATGTGGGTCAGTACGCGTCCCTTGGGAAGAATGCCCCATTCCTTATTGAGCACGGCACGCAGTAAAGTTTCAGTGTGGAGTAATCCTTTCATCAGAATGTCAGCTCCTCCTTCCTGTACCAAGGTGACAGCCCGTTGAGCTGCTTCTTCGTGGTTGCCGGCTTCAACATAATGTACATAAGGCCCTTCGTAGCAGGCTACAGCCGGTTGCTGACGCACCTTTGCGCAGTCGCCTACGAAATAGACTTCGGCATAGCCTTCGCGTACGGCTCGCATGGCAGCTTCTGCACTGCTGGTGTCAGAACCACAAACTACGGCCAAACGAAAACGTTTGCCCAGTCCTTGCAGGTGGGTAATCAAGTCGGAAAATGAACGGATGGAAGACATAGGAATGAGAATTTGGTTGATGAATGGGGAGTGGGAGTCTGGCGGGCGATTTTCCTCCAAAAAGAAGAATGAAACCGCCTTTTGCTCTGTAAATCCGTGACAAAAGTACGAATAGGAAACAGATGTCTGCACACTCAAGAGGAAATTATGCAATAAAAGTTCTTTTGTATGGAAGGAAGGGAGGCGTTCAAAGGATTTGCTTGGGTCAACTTTGGGGAGTTAGCGCCAGACTTGTCCGTAGCTCTGGGCGGAGCGAAAGCGCAATCAGCCTTTTTACCCCGTCAAACAATGGTTGCTTCCTGTCCGGTTCGCATCGCCTGGTAAGTGAAGCAACCTGAGGGGGAGGGGCCGAGGAACAACCGGAAGCAGCGGGCGAAGGAGTCCTCTTTTTCAGCAGCTTCTGTTCGCTCTGTTTCTTATTCTATAAAACCCACTCATCACACGGCTCGGCGAAAAAAAAGTTTTACATTTGCAACGTATTTACTAACTCTATTAATCACTTGAAATCGTACCATTATGTTTGAAGAACCCGCTTTTATCGCAGTGATAGCCGTAACGGCGATTATTCTGCTGTCTATCTTTTTTCATTTTGTCCCCTTCTTCCTTTGGCTCTCGGCTAAAGTGTCGGGTGTACAAATATCGTTGCTTCAATTGTTCCTGATGCGCATCCGTAATGTGCCCCCTGGCGTCATTGTGCCCAGCTTGATTGAGGCGCATAAAGCAGGTTTGAGTACGATTACCCGCGATAATCTCGAAGCACATTATATGACAGGCGGACACGTGCAACGCGTGGTGCATGCCTTGGTCTCGGCTTCGAAGGCCAACATTGACCTTTCGTTTGAGAAGGCTACAGCGATTGACTTGGCAGGTCGTGATGTGTTTGAGGCCGTACAGACCAGTGTCAATCCGAAAGTCATCGACACGCCGCCCGTAGCAGCTGTGGCCAAGAACGGTATTCAGTTGATAGCTAAAGCCCGTGTCACAGTGCGTGCCAACATCCATCAATTGGTTGGTGGTGCAGGGGAAGATACGATTCTGGCTCGTGTAGGCGAGGGTATTGTCTCCAGCATCGGTTCGGCAGAGACCCATGAACAGGTGCTCGAAAATCCCGATTCCATCTCGAAACTCGTTCTTTCCAAGGGTTTGGATGCCGGAACGGCTTACACCATCCTTTCGATTGACATCGCTGACATTGATGTCGGTAAGAACATCGGTGCTACCCTCCAGATGGATCAGGCCAATGCCGACAAGAACATTGCCCAGGCCAAGGCCGAGGAACGCCGTGCAATGGCGGTAGCTACCGAACAGGAAATGAAGGCGAAGGCGCAACAGGCCCGGGCAGAAGTAATCCAAGCGGAAGCGGAAGTGCCCAAAGCGTTGGCTCAGGCTTTGCGCGAAGGAAACATGGGCTTCATGGACTACTATAAGCTGGAGAACCTGAAGGGCGACACGGCGATGCGTGATGCGATTTCGAAAATCAATCCTTCAGACGTATTAGGCAAGAAGGACTGATATTTCTTCCAAACGGCTGATGTTAACTACGACGTTGAGGAGTAGAAGGTGAAAAGTAGGTGCTGAAAGTTGAGGCTTTGAGCAAGTGCTTTGAATCGATGAAACGCTGAAGCGGTTGGGGTTAGCAACGAATTTAACAGATAGCGTAGCGGCTGTTCCTAAAGTACCACGATCGTCTTTAGCCTCAGCCGCTGCTTTTTAAAGCATGGAGGAAGGGCTTCTTGTTTGATACTAAGTGGTATCGCAAGGGGAAAAACCCGCGACTTTCATGCTTCACTCTTTGGGCTTGGATTATCCATGTCCACCTTGATTGGTTACCTAATTTCTATTCAATCTTTATATATTCATTATGAATAAACTTTCTACACGACTTTCTACTCTTGCCGTGGCCATGAGCTGTGCGATGAGCGGTTGGGCAGATGATCCGTTTAAGGTGACGACCATCGAAAATGGTCAGTTTGCTGCAAACACCACTTGGTACACCCTGACCATTGGGGGAAACATGCGCATTTCGAACAATGGTAACAGTGAATACATTCGTTTGGGCGGTGCATTGACCGGGGCAGACGGTGACCTCTGGTGTGTGGTAAAAGACGGCGAAGGTGCTTACAAATTTTATAACAAAGAAGGTGGCACCACGAAGTCTTTGATTGCCCCGACGGAAATGAAAGGCACTACGGGTGGCGGTTCTTATGCCATCGTGGGCAGCCTGGAGGGTAAAACCGGTTATACTGACAGTTGGCAGGTGACACCTTCGACCGTTGCGAATTTGACCCATGGTTTCTTTATCAACGAGAAGGGAATCACCAAAAATAAGCTCAATAACCGCGACGGTAAACTGGCTTTCTGGACGGGCGGAGCTGATGCGGGTTCGACGATTGTCTTTTCTGCAATCAATACGAGCTTCACGGTCAACATGAGTACGGGTACATTTACGAAGTCGAATCCTGCCAAGACGTATGCTTCGGAGTGGAAGTCAACGGCTACCAATCCGCAGCTCACCGTTTCAACGGAGCAGAATGACTTCGGCAAGACTGCTGACAATGGGAACCTCGTTATTTATTCGGGTGGTGACGGTAATAACAACGTGACACTTTCGGCAGGCGTAGGCTACAAGGTGACGGGTTACTCCATTACCTTTAAGAATAAAACAGCGGGAACTGCCAGCCCCGAAAAGTTTACGATTGCCGGCAAGGAATATACGGCAAAGGATGAAGCGCAAACGGTGACGGTAAAGGACTTGGACGAAGTAAGCGCGACTTTCTCTACCAAGGGTAGCAACAAGGGTGCTGAAATTACCAATCTGACGGTTCAAGTTGTCCGCTCCTTTGCACAGGCTGAGCCACAACAAGATCTCTTTATCTACGACTCTTCCGTTCCTCATCCTTATCGTATCCCTGCAATTGCTTGCGCAGCCAACGGTGATTTGATTGCGATCTGTGACAATCGTCCCTGTGGTAACGACATCGGTTATGGCGAAGTAGACGTGAAGTGCCGCATTTCACAAGACAATGGCAAGACTTGGGGTAAGGAATTCTTCCTTGCGAACGGTATGGGTGACAACAACGGCGGAGAGGTTTGGAAGACGGGCTTCGGTGATGCCGCTGTCGTAGCAGACGCTGAACGTAACGAGGTGCTCGTCATGATGGTTTGTGGTAAGACTATTTGCCACAATGGTAACTACATTCCGGATGATCCGGCGAGTAATCCGAACCGTATAGCACGCGTACGCGGTACGTATGACGAAGCTACCAAGCAGTGGAAGTGGACGGATCCCGAGGAAGTGACGGAGTCTATTTACCGTCTGTTTGTAGATGAGAACAACAAGGCTACCGTGCAGTCACTCTTTATCGGTTCGGGTCGTATCTGTCAGAGCCGCGTGATCAAGGTAAAGGATTATTACCGCCTGTATTGCTCAACCTGGACGAAGAACGGGGGTAACCGTGTGATTTATTCGGATGACTTCGGTGCTACCTGGCACGTACTGGGTATGGTAGCTGACCGTCCTGCTCCCAATGGTGACGAACCTAAGTGTGAGGAATTGCCCGACGGAACGGTCATCTTGAGTAGCCGTATGCGTGGTGGACGTTACTTCAACTACTATACCTACACGGATGTAGCCAAGGGTACGGGCACTTGGGGTACTGTAGCCGCTTCTGTCGCTGACAATAAGGGTACGATTGCTGTAGATAACTCTACGAACGGTGAAATTATGATTCTTCCCGTGGTACGCAACAGCGATAAGACTGAGATGTACCTCGCCCTGCAGTCTGTTCCCCTCGGTCCTGGCCGTAGCAATGTCGGTGTGTACTACAAGGAACTCGCTTCACTGGAAGACTTGAAAGCCCCCGCAACCTTTGCAGCAAACTGGGACGGCAAGCACCAGGTAAGCTACATCGGTTCTTGCTACTCTACGATGGCGTGGCAAAAGAACGATACCCTTGCATTCTTCTATGAGGAAGAAACTTACGGCAGAGGTTACACCAGCGTATACAAGCAGTACACCATTGACTACTTGACGAAGGGTGCTTACTCTTACAAGAAAGACGTGAACCGCGATGCTTACGTGACGAAAATCTTTGCGGAACGTGTGCAGGATGTGAAGCAAATGGAAGGTGGAGAGGCCGTTGGTATGATGGATGCCAGTAAGATGGATCAGATTTCTGAAGAACTCGACGGTTTGGTAGAAGCCTACAAGAAAGACTTGAGTGCACAGGGTTATGCCAATGTGATCAGTCAAATGGATAAGGTATTGGGTCAGGCCGTGATTACGATTGATCCTGCTAAGCTTTACACCATCCAGAACAAGGGTCGTCAGGGTAAGACGTTTCTTTCGCTCGGTACGACCCTGGACAACCAACACAAAAAGTACGCTACTTATACGGCTGTAGAAGAGGCTACGTCAGCTGACCAGAAGTTCAGCTTCGTTCCTACCGGTGAGGGTACGTACAAGGTGTACAATCAGGGAGCACAAACCTACATGAGTCCGACGCAGCCTACTTACAAGCATGTTTATCAAGTAAGTACAGCTGACTCTGCCGGCGTGTATACAGTGACTTCCACGCGGGAAGGTTGGTCTGTATTGAGCAACCCGGGCAACAGTCAGTTTCCTGCCATTCACCTTTCAGGTGAAAACATGTTGGTAGAGTGGTCTGCCAGCGAATCGGCTTCTCAGTGGAAGATTGTCCCCGTAGATGGGGAGGTCACTGCAATCGACGCAGTGGTAAGTCCTGCCCCTGTTGTAAAGGAACTGAAGTATTATGACCTTCAGGGCCGTCAGCTTCAAGGCGCACCCAAGCAGGGCATTTACATCACTTCTGACAAGAAAAAGCACATTGCCCGCTAATCTCAGCGTGGTAATTATCATAGTGAAAGGTCAGTACAGAATCATTCTGTGCTGACCTTTCCTTACGATAGATTCTGATGAAGCCGAGGGGCGCACGCAGGAAGGGAAGGAGGAAAGGGCTAGGCAAGCTCTGTTGCTCCGTACTTCTTGATGTTGAGTTCTTTCGCTTTCTTATTCTTCAACACTAAATCGTATGCATCAATGAAAGTAATCAATCTTGGAAATCATTCTTCCGTTATCAATTCCCACATGGCACAGTTGCGCGATGTGACGATTCAAGGTAACCGCACCCTCTTCCGTCGCAACCTGGAGCGTATCGCCCGTGCCATGGCTTATGAAGTGAGCCGCACCCTGGACTACTCTGATAAAATAATCACCACACCGCTGGGCACGAAGGCTGTTCCTACGTATGATGACCGCATTGTCGTTGGTACGGTATTGCGTGCCGGTTTGGCCTTTCATGAAGGTTTCCTCGATACCTTCGATCAGGCCGATTCAGCTTTTGTAGCCGCTTACCGCGAAGAAGGTTCGAAGGAGGATATTCGCATCCATGTGAACTACATCGCCGCTCCTGACCTCAACGGTTGCACCTTCCTGATGGTAGACCCCATGCTGGCCACGGGGGGAAGTCTGGAGCTTTCTTACAAAGCTTTCCTTAGCCACGGTACACCCGCCAAGCTCCACATCTGTTGCGCCATTGCTGCACAGGAAGGCATCGACCATCTTTGCCGCGTGTTCCCCGAAGACGACATTACCCTCTGGGTTGCCGCTGTTGACCCCGAACTCAACGATGAGGCTTACATTGTTCCCGGACTGGGCGATGCGGGTGACCTCTCTTTCGGTCCCAAGCTTTAAGTCGGTATGAAGGAAAGTATCAGCCGCACCTTGCGCTGGTTACGCCGTTTTCGTCATCGCCAAGGCTATGGCATTCATTCCCCCTTTGCATTCAACCTGGTGACGGGCGTCATCTATGAGAAGGGGGAATACTATGCTTATGACAAACTCAAGGCGTTGTACCTTCGTCAACGGCCTGCACTCCGTTGGAAGGACTGTAAACTGCTCTTTCGTTTGGCAAACTTTCAGCATCCTGAGCGGGCTTGTCTCTTGGGTATCGCTCCCGAGGATACCTTGTATGCCTTTCTAAAGGCAGGAAGTCAGCACACCGCCTATACCTGTGGTGAGTCAGTGCTTGCTTCAGCTACGGGGAGGTACGACCTTTTGGTAGTTTCAGGAGACTGGGAAAGCCAATCAGCTCACTTCTTACCTTATCTACGTCCAGGCGGATTGCTCATCGTCATCGGACTGAACAACCGTCAGCGCAAGCAGGCATGGCAGGCTTTACTTCAAGCCCCGCAGGCACAGGTGAGTTTCGACCTTTACGACTTTGGACTCATCTGTTATCGTCCCGACTTGCAGCGTCAACACTACTTAATCAATTACCGATAATTTCTCCTTCTATGATTTATACGCGAAAAGGTGATGCCGGAGAGACCGACCTGGCGGACGGAACCCGTGTCAGTAAGTCTGACATACGCATGGTGTGCATTGGTGAGCTGGATGAATTCAATGCTTACTTAGGACTCCTCTTGGCGCAACCTCTCTTGGGTGACGCGCAATTAGGGACGGAACGGGAATTGCTCATTCATGTGCAGCGCAAACTCTTTTCTATGGGTGCTTGGGCTGCCGCTGTTCCTTCGCCGCAAGCCATGCCCGATGCGTCAGACATCAAGGAACTGGAGGTAGCAATGAATCGAATCTTCGAGGAGATTCAACTGAAGTTTGACGGTTTTGTCCTTCCCGGTGGTCATCTCGCAGCAGCTCATGCTCATGTGGCGCGTACGTGGTGTCGAAGAGTAGAGCGCACGTTGTGGGAAGCACATGCCGACGAGTGGACCTGCGGAGGTCAATCGTTGCCCTATCTCAACCGGCTCTCCGACTTTCTCTATGCCTTGGCCCGAAAAATCAATCGTTTGACGGATACAAGGGAAATAAAGTGGTAGGACGGCATATGAGTGTCGTAAAAAAGTGTATTTTTGCGCCCACGTTTTAAAACGAGGCTTATTGTCTTGATT
>AMCI01008042.1_pt1 | contig 22460 bp, 19 predicted proteins | sample 419838 | NCBI WGS metagenome assembly AMCI01 (sample SAMN01090643, study PRJNA158313) | gut metagenome
GTATCTTCTTTAAAAACAGCAAACCAAAACTTATCATTCCGAACACCATGGATTAAAACCTCATCAGTTGTAGAATCATAAGTTGAATCCGAAACGCAAGTTGTGCAATAAATATGAACAACATCTTGTATATTGTTCTGATTCAAATAATCGTTGTCTGTAATGTAAGAAATGTTTTCTTCACTATTACATGAGAATAAAAGGAATGTAAAAAACAGTATGAAAAAGTTTGTAATATGTTTCATATTTAAATATTTTGTTATTATTTGCAAATTTACATTTTTTTATCAACAAATCAATAAATTTTTATAGTCGACCTCGATATTTCCCTCATGAAAAGGCCTTTTGTCTTTCTTCCTATCTCCGGTTCTCTTTGTTTTTCCAGTTGGGGTTTTGTGGTAAAAAGCGTGTGTTATCAAGATTTACCTTTGTTTCAGCTATCTGTAGAAGGGGTAAATATCTTAAAATAGAGTTTTGATACATCCTCATCGGGATTGGAAATATTGTTCGAGCTCAACTGCTGCTGAGTGGTTCCGGTTGGCGAGGTCTTTGATAATCTCCCCTCTTTCCAGCAAGGCAATGCGCGGACACAGGTCGATGGTGTGGGTCAGGTTGTGGCTCGACAGCAGCAGGGTGGCGTGATGTGTCTGTTTGTAGCCCTGCAGCAGCTGCTTCAGCTCCGCCTGTGAGGTGGGGTCGAGAAAGTTGAACGGCTCGTCAAGGATGACAATCTGCGGATGCGGCAGCAGGGCAGAGAGGATGCCTATCTTCTGCTTGTTGCCGGCTGAGAAGTTGCGGATGAGCTTGTTCTGCTCCCTGATTTCGCCGTTCATAAAGCGGCTGAAGACCAAAAGCCGGCTGCCTACTTCCGATGGGGAGAGGCCGTGCAGCCGTCCGATGAATGTGAAGTATTCTTCCGGCGTGAGATAATCGATGAGAAAACTTTCGTCTATGTATGCACCGGTGAAGCTTTTCCACTCTTCCGTGCGGTCCACAGGCAGACCACGGAGGGTGATGTGGCCGCTGTCAGCTTTCAGCAGGTCGAGCATCAGCCGGAAGAGGGTGGTTTTCCCTGCACCGTTGTTGCCCACAAGGCCAAGTATTTCGCCCTGTGGGATGGAGAAGTGTTCTATGTGGATGGCGGTCTTTTCGCCAAACTGTTTGCTGAGATTCCTTATTTCAATCATCGTTCTTTATTCAATTATCGTTCTCTTTCAATTATCGTTTTCTATTCAATCAACAATCGCCGTTCAACCAATCATCATTCAATCAATTGCTTAATCATTTTCATTATGTTTTACTTCTGCCTGCTTTCTCTGAAGCCTTCGAAATTCTCGTACTTCCGCTGCAGGAACCGCCGGCAGATCTGGTTGAGCCACCAGGGGGAGGCGAGGGTGAAGGCGAGCCCGGCGGTGAGGAATAACAGGTCGGCCAGGGTGGTGCTCCACAGAGTTTGCAATGTGGTGTAAAGCAGCAGAGGTACTCCGAACGCTGTCATTTTGATGACAATCTGCATGCCGTTGCTACCTTGTCTGCTGGTTAGTTTTTCATGTAGTGGCAAAGTCTGGCGGTTGTACACAGCAAATTGAAACAACTGGAAATACACCACGCCGGTGGTGTAGAAAAACCAGGTGCAGACAGTCAGAAGCGAAACTTTTCCGGTGAGCAGGGAGGGTATCATCAAGGTCAGCGGAATCAGTTCTCCTAGGCTGTAGAGGTAGTATTTGGCTTTCAGCAAGTTTTTGATGGAGGCGCGGTGCGTCCATAGCCCGTCGATGTAGTTTCCTTCGAATGAAAGGACTTTCGGCAGGAATATCAAGCCGAAAGCGGAGAAGTTATACACGCAGATAAAGGTGGTCATGAACGGTGTGTCGTAGATGCCGGAGAAGCCAAGTGCGGTGGAAAAGAGCGTGATGAGGAGAACCACACTGCGCAGGGCGCTTCGGCAGCTGTGGCAGCGGAGGAGCATTTTCAGTTCTAGCTGCAGATACAGATTTGTTTCTTTGAAGAATCTCTCGGGCTCTTCGAAAGGCTTTCCGGATTTTTTTACCTTATTTCCGGACTTTCCGAAAGCCCTCTTTGTCTTTCCGAAGTGTTTAAAGAGGCGAACGACGGATCCGGAGCGAAGGGAAGCAAAGCTGTGAAAGGATGCAAAAGAGTGAAAAGAAGAGGAGGAATCGGTGCGGGCGAGTTCGTGATAGACAGCTCGGCTCATGACGGAGCGGTTGATTCCGACCAGGAGCATCAGGGCAAGTACTGTGCCGATAAAAGTAAGAAAATCTCCTTGGATGAATCCGTTGCCTAAGTGAAGAAAGAAACAGATAACGGGGTTCGATGGGGAGAAAATAGGGTTCTCTGATGGGAGAAAGAGGAGGCAGGTCATTCCGCCATAAAGAACAAGCGGAAGCAGCACCCACCTGGTACGTTCGTTGATTAAGGTGCGGCAAAGTAAGTGCAGATAGTTGTTGGTGAGAAACAGCAGCCAGATACCCGCAAAATAGGTGAGGCAACTGCCTATTCCCGCTGAGGGGAGAAGGGTGAGGTAAGAAAAGGGGACAATAAGGAACAGCCAGCAGAGATTGAAGGAACTGCATGCTGACTGGAGTAGCAGGGAGTCGATGAGACGGCTCTTTTTAACCGGCAGCAAGAGGTAGGGTTTTACTTCTTGTGTCGGTGTTTTTTGCAACGGAAAGCGCAACAGGAAGTCGAGCACCAGCAGGCAGGGCAGAACGTAGGCGTTCATAACAAGATATGGTTCCCAAGTGGGAACCATATCAGTAAATTCGACCGCAAACGTGGATCCCAGGAAGACCAGGTAAAGGGCCCAGAGGCCTTCCAGTATCCAGCCCAAGAGGCGGGCCGTCCGGTTTCTTTCCCTCATCGGGTGTCGCCGGAAGGCCAGTTTCCTATGTTTGCGCAGTTCGTTGTAAATCATAGTATACTTCTATAATCGGGAAGCATGTTTATTTGCCTTCTTCCGGTGTAGACATGATGACTTTGATCTGGTTTTTCTGTTTCAACAGTTTGGCAAGGAAAGTTTGTACGTCCTTCGCTGTGATACTGTTGATTTGTTTTGCATAATCCAGTGTGCTGTCTACGCCTGTGTAGAAGTATTCGTTCAGGCAGTTCATCCAATAGCCGTTTTCTTTCTGAACGTCGTTGTATTGTTTGAGCATGTACTTTTTAATCTTGTCCATGTGTTCTGCTTGCGGACCTTCTTTAGCCATCTTGTTCAGCTGATCCACTACGATTGTGCTAAGTTTGTCAATCTTGCTTGGATCGGTCTGGAACGAGATTTCAAGGCTCAAGTCTTCTTTCGGGTATTTGCCCAGGTTACCGCCGCAGCTCACACCATAAGTGCCTCCTTCTTTTTCACGGATTTCTGCTGTGTAGACCATATCCAATGCTTGTTCAAGTATGCTCAGAACCAAGCTGTTGTGCAGATCATATTTGGCCTTTCCTGTGTAGAGGAAGAGAATGGTAGCAATCGGGGTTTCTTGTTTCTTGGTAAACCGGTTTTCATAGAATCCCTTGCGGACATACATCTTGTTGTCTTTGAATGTTTCTTTGCGGTTGATGGAAGGAAGACCGCCCAGGTATTTGGCAATCATCGGTTTTACCTTTTCTAGGTCCACGTTACCTACCAGGAAGAAGGTGAAGTCGCTGGCATCTGCAAAGCGTTCTTTGTACATCTCGATGATGCGGTCGTAGTTGATCTTGTCTACCATATCTTCCGTGAATTTGATAGCACGCGGATGGTTGCCATACAAAGCGTGGCGCACGGTGTCGCTGAAAGCGCTCATCGGGTTGGCATCTGCATTCTGCAGTTTGGCTTTCAGGCGGTTTTTGTATGATTCGAAAGCTTCGTTGTCCTTGCGTGGAGAGGTGAAGCTCAGATAAGTGAGCTGCATCATGGTTTCGAAATCTTTCGGTGTACAGCTACCGTTTACTGATTCAGTGGTGCCTCCGATGCCGGTGCTGACTGCTGCCAATTTGCCTGCCAGTGCCTTGCCCAATTCGATGGGACTGAATTCGCCGATACCACCGACCAGTGCTACGCTGCTGAGCTGAGCGATGTTGATGATTTCTTCGTTGGGGAACAAACTGCTACCGCCGAAGCTGAAACCTTTCATGATGATTTCGTCTGCCTTGAAATCAGTGGGCTTGATGTAGACTTTTACTCCGTTGGATAGTACGAGCTGGGTGGTTCCGTAGATGTCGCCTGCTTTTTCTGAAACAATGCTGCCTCCCTTGATTTCTTCCGAGATTAGGGGTTTGTTGGATACCTTGTCTTCGTAGGGCTTCAAATCGAAGGTCTTGATTTCTTTCAGCAAGGCTGCAATTTCTTCCTTCGTGGGGTATTTCACTTCAGCTTTGTCGGGACCGGCTACCATGACTACCTGGTTGTCTTCGGTCATCAACTGGCTCATCATCTGGTTCACCATCTCTACTGAGATTTGCGGAGCCATCTGGTTAATGAGCGTGTATTCTACTTCGATGCCCGGTATGGGTTGGCCGCTCAAAAAGTGGTTTACATATTCATCTACGTAAGCACCGTTCTTGGTGTTAGCCCGTTCGTTGTAGTAGGATTCAACTGACTGCAGGTAGTTGATGCGGGCTCTTTCATATTCGGAAGCGGTAAATCCGAAGCGGCTGGCGCGTTCGGTTTCCTGCAGAATGGTTCTCATGGCTTGCATCAGGCCGTTGCTTTTGCTGGATACGCTCAGACTGAAGGCGTCTTTGGTTTTGGCCATGAAGTATTCTCCATAACCGGCTCCTGCGCTGGTGAAGGGAGGATTGGCTGTCTGAAGCAGTTCGCCCAAACGGTTATTGAGCATGGTCATGGCCATGTTGAGCATGTACTGGCCGGCATAGTAGGCTACAGTGTTCTTCTGATCATCAGGCACTACATCGTGCTTGAAGTAGAATTGAGCAGAAGGGTTTTTCACTTCCTTGTCTTTGCCGATGTAAATCAGCGGTTCTTGGTTGTCTTCTACCGGATAGTAGATGCGTTTGGCTGCGTTGACAGGCGCCTTGACATCGGCGAATATTTTCTTCAGCTTGGCTTCGATGTCGTCTACGTTGATGTCGCCCACAATGATGATGCCCTGCAGGTCGGTGCGATACCACTTGGCATAGTAGTCGCGGATGTCTTGATAGGGGAAGTTGTTGATGACATCGATGCTACCGATGGGCATACAGTCGGCGTATTTGGAATTGGGGTACATGGTGGGAAGGGCATCGGTCATGATGCGGAGCATACCGCTGTTGCGGCTTCTCCATTCTTCACGAATCACACCGCGCTCCTTGTCAATCTCGTTGTCGGCCAGTTTGATGGCGCTCGACCAGTCGTGCAGGATGAGTAAGCAGGAGTCTACCACGTTGATGTTGTCGGTAGGCACGTTGCTGATGTTGTACACCGTTTGGTCGACTGCCGTATAGGCGTTGAGGTTGGTACCGAACTTAATTCCTTTGGTTTCGCACCAAGCTACGATACCCAAACCTGTTTCATCCCCGGGGAAGTTCTTTGTACCGTTGAAAGCCATGTGCTCTAGGAAGTGAGCCAATCCGCGTTGTTGTGGCTCTTCCAGGATGGAACCCACTTTCTGAGCGATGTAGAATTCTACTCGCTTCTCGGGACGCGCATTATGACGGATGTAGTAAGTTAGTCCGTTATCCAACTTACCTATACGTACATTTTTGTCCACTGGCAAAGTCTGTACAGGCTGCTGTTGTTGAGCCTGTACGGTTGGGTAATTGCAGCACAGAAGCAGGGCTGCTACCCATAATCCACGTAATAAATGTTTCATGTTCTATTTATTTAAGTAAATGTTATTTTATCTTGTTTCAGTCAATGTTATTTAATAGCTTCCCGGATGCGCACCAGTTTGGTGAGCAGGGTTTCCAGTAAATCGAGCTTGAGCATGTTGGCTCCGTCGCTCTTAGCTACGCTCGGGTCTTCGTGCGTTTCGATGAAGAGGCCGTCGGCTCCTACTGCAATACCTGCCTTAGCCATTGTTTCAATGAGCTGTGGCATGCCGCCTGTGACGCCGCTGGACTGGTTGGGCTGTTGCAGGGAGTGGGTTACATCGAGGATGACCGGATAGCCAAATGTTTGCATTTCCGGAATGCTGCGGTAGTCAACCACTAGATCCTGATAGCCGAAGGTAGTGCCCCGTTCGGTTAGCATCACGTTCTTGTTGCCGGCTTCCACCACCTTTTCGGCTGCAAACTGCATGGCCATGGGGGAGAGAAACTGGCCTTTCTTGATGTTGATGGTCTTGCCCGTTTTGGCAGCTGCTACCAGCAGGTCGGTCTGCCGGCACAGGAAGGCTGGAATCTGAAGCACGTCCACATAAGCTGCGGCCATTTCTGCTTCTTCCGCGCTGTGAATGTCGGTTACGGTGGGTACTCCGAAAGTGTGGTGTACCTTCTCTAGAATCTTCAATGCCTTCTCGTCGCCGATGCCGGTAAAGGAGTCTAGACGAGAGCGGTTGGCCTTACGGTAGGAACCCTTGAATACATAAGGTATACGGAGGGTTTCGGTGATCTTTACCACTCGTTCGGCGATGCGCAAGGCCATGTCTTCGCCTTCTATTACACACGGTCCGGCTAACAGAAAGAAGTTGCCGGCTGGATTATTTTTCAACTCTATCATCACTATTGAAGTTGTTAGTTAGGTATAATCAATGTTATTTCTTCGGGAAGGATGCCTATCTCTAGCGGAAAATGCTTGGGGAGCAGGCGCCCGTCTAAGTCGACAGAGGCATTCTGCGCTCTGAGTACTTTTACTTTTTTTGTGCGGTAGCTTTTTACCATTTTGTGGTTTAGGATACGTCCTTGAATGAGCATCCACAAGCCGGAAAGAATTTGTCGAAATTCAGGGCGGTAGATGACGGATACATCGAGCCATCCGTTGTAGGGCACCGCACTGGGAGTCTGTCCCCATCCCCAAGCACTGCCCACGCACACGGTCATGATGCGTCCGCGGATGTGTTCGCCGTTGATGCGCAGATGCATGCGGTGGAGTTTGCGTTTGAAAATCAGCGAGAAGAGGGCAGCCACGTATGAGAGGAATTTCACTCCCCAAAAGCGTTTGGTCTGGTCGGTAATCTTGACGATGCGTGCCCCCAGTCCAATATTGACAGCATTGAGAAAATAGCGGCGCACATGTTCCTTACCGGTGAAGTAGCTGCAATACCCCACGTCGATTTTCTTGAGACGGTGGTTGAGGATACAGTCCACTGCCGACCTGTAGTCGGTGGTGAGGTCCCAGTACCTGGCAAAGTCGTTGCCGATGCCGTTGGGGATAATGCCGAGTGCAATGTTTCCTTTGTCTTCTGCATCCGACAGCATGATGCCGTTGATGGCATCGTTTACCGCTCCGTCGCCACCCACAATGACGATGGTGCGGTAGCCGTTGTTGGCCAGAATCTTTGACAGTCGCTCCACGGAACCGAAACCTTCGGATTGTACATAGTCGTAGTTTATTCCTTTACTATCCATGTACGTCTTGATTTCTTCCCAACGTTTCTTCACCTTCCGTGTGCCGGCTTTCGGGTTATAGATGATGCCCCATTTGTTAGGTTCTACACTCATATCCGTTTCCTCTTGTTTTAATGACTCATATTTCTTTTCCACACAATATAAAAGCAAAGATACTAAATCTCTTCTAGTTTCTTCTTTACAAATGTAGTTTTTCCTTTACAAAGGATATCTTTTCTTCCATTGGAAGTTCGGCTTGCACCCAATGAATGGTAAATCCTCGGCGCTCCATGCCTCTGAACCAGGTCATCTGCCGCTTGGCAAACTGATGGATGGCGATTTCCAGTTTGCGGAACATCTCGTCAAAGGTGAGCTTTCCGATGACATAGAGGGTGAGGTATTTGTATTCCAGTCCGTAATAAATCAGGTCATCTGGATGGATGCCTTGTTTGATGAGCTTTCTTACTTCGTCCACCATACCTTCATCAAGCCGCTGTTTTAATCGTCGGGTAATCTTTTTTCGCCGCAGTTCGCGGTCGATATCCATTCCGATAATTAGGCTTTTCAAGGAAGGAAATTCTCGTTCGGGCATGGGGTGAGTCACATAGTATTCTTCAATTTCGATGGCCCGAATGGCACGTTTTACGGTGTCCACATCCGTGGAGTTGTGGAGTGTTTTGTACTGGTTCAGCTGCCGGGTGAGTTCCTCCAGCGAGCAGTTCGCCAAGCTAGCTCTCAGTTCTGGATTTTCGGGTACAGGCATCAGTTTGTAGCCTTTCAGTACTGATTCCAGATACATGCCCGTTCCACCGCACAAGATGGGGAGAATTCCTCTTTGCCTGATGTCTTCGTAGGCTGCAAGGAAATCGCGCTGGTATTCGAATACATTGTATTTATATCCGGGGTCGGCAATGTCGATGAGGTGATAGGGGATGGTTCGTCCGTTTACGGTATAATCAGCCAAGTCTTTTCCCGTGCCGATATTCATTTGCCGGTATATCTGACGGGAGTCAGCACTGATAATTTCGGAGTTCAGTTCATAGGCTAAAGCTGCAGCAAAAGGGGTTTTCCCAGAAGCAGTAGGGCCAAGTATCGTGATTATATCATAGTCTGGCATAGCTTTATTGTTTTGATAGTCATGCAAAAGTAGAAAATATTTTGAATTGCGTATCTTATTTGTTTATTTTTCCGCAAGAATATTCTCTTTTTTGCACCAGAACTAGGATTTCAGGCAATCTGAGGCTTGTTGCGGCTATGTTTCCATAGCGAAGCTACTTTCTTTCTGATGAGCATCCCGTTGAGTGCTGATATGCTTAGGCACAGCAGGAAACCGGTAGCCATGGCAAATCCCGACCCGCCGGTTGTTAATGTCGGGAACAGTTGCTGGATGGTATCCAGATAGAAAGTGCGTAGCAGATCTACCAGTCCGATGGAAAGTACGAGTATGCAGACATTGAGTAGGACGGTGAGAAACTGATAAGGCAGCGCTATCTGCTGTGGACTGTAGCCTATCAGTAGGAGATTTTCCAGTTGGGTGGTGTTCTTCTGCAGCAGCAGGAAAATGCTCAGTATCAAGATGTAGAAGGAGAGGAGGCTGATGAACAAGCCCACACTGATTACGATACTCACGATGAGACGGAGAAAATGGGAGGTCTTGCCGGCATCGAGTTTGCCGTCTTCTGTCTCATAGCCCTTTTCCTGAAAGTAGTGTGCAATGGCAGCATCGGCCGGGTTGTTCACCTCCACAATCAGTCGGGCTGACTGCGGATTCGCGTGGGGAGCAAAGCGGGCGTTGGCCCAATCCATGAACGACTGGGGCACCAAAAGGGTGTTCAGTCGGTTGGAGAATCCCACAATGTTTCCTTGATAGACTTCGCTTTTACCATTGCCAATCATGCGGATGTTCATCTGAATGAGGCTCATGAATCCTTCCGATAACTTAGGTAGGTTGCGGCTTTGAGCAAAACCGAAATTATAGAGATTCAGGTAGTTGCGAGGAAGGATGATGGGGATGGTGCGGTTGGTTTCGTCAAAATGCCATTTGTCGAGCTTGACATCGACAAATTCATCGGGTACTGATTCAAAAAACAGGTCGGTAGAGAGTTGAATGCCCATTTCTTTCATGCCCATTCCGGCCGATACCCTGAACTGTGTTGGAGTAAATGTGCCGATGTTTTTTGTAAACGGCTGCTTTTCTAAATCGGCTATTTCTTCCTTAGTAAAGGCGTTGCTTTTGCCTGCCAGCGAGCCCAAGGTGCTTACCCGTTTGGTAGCGATGATATATTCGTTTTTCATGAAACTGTCTCCATCGGTAAACACGGGTCGCACATCTTGGTAGAATTGGATGCTGAGGAGTACAATAACCATACCACACAGATTGGCAAGAAAGAAACCGGTCAACTGGCCGATGCTGATATGTTGACGGAGAATTTTCCAGAGGAGGGAAGACATAGCGCTTTTTGGTGTTAGTTTTGTTGAAATTAGTTTTGTTGAAATTAGCATTATAAATGCAAAACTTGATGATAGTGCAGGTCAATGTGTTTGCCGATAGATGTAATAATTACACCTGCATGTTGTTTTTCTGCTTCCTGCAAGATGATTTCTCCTAGCAGGTGGCTGTTGGCTTCATCCAGGTGACTGACGGGTTCATCGAGGAGCAGAAAATCAAACGGTTGGCAGAGAGCTCGGATGAAAGCTACCCGTTGCTGCTGTCCGAAAGAGAGTCGTCCCGCTGGTATATCTTTTTTTTCGGCTATGCCTAGTTGTTCAAACAAGGCTACTATTTCTTTTTTCTTTTTGTGTCCGCTCAGGTTGTTTTTGAGCTGTACATTCTCCCAAGCAGTCAGTTCGCTGAAAAGACGCAGGTCTTGAAAAAGTATGCTCAGTGAGCCTTTGCGTAATTGGGTCCACTGGCTCACTGAGTAGGCTTTGATGTTGGTTTCATCGAAAGTGATAATCCCTTGGTAATCGTTCCGGAATCCGTATAAATAACTGCACAGGGAGGACTTCCCCGTTCCGGAAGCGGCTTCAATCAGATAGCGTGCTCCTTTGCGGAAGGTAAGGTCTTGGTGCCATACGTCTGAGGTGATTGCCTGGCGGTCAGCAAACACTTCAGGAAGTGTTTGCTGTAGATGAATACGATTCATGATAGTATGATTACGGTTTCGATGATAAATGATTACAATTTTGATAATGTATAAATTATAAACTACGGATGAATGTTATAGTTTGTTGTATTACAGATGGGTCAGTAGCCTAGCAAATTCCTTCACCTGTTTTAAGGCATTGACATCCTTGTTTTTCAAGGAAATTTTGTATTGGAACTGACTGTCTTTGAAACTAAATGAAAAATAATCTATCTGGCCAACTTGCTTGATTAGGGCTTCTGCTTTCTTTCCACCGAAACCGGCAGCCATTTTTACAACCGGAAGTTCTAGAATGGCATTGGCATTGACGACTCCATATAGTGATTCGCCTTTCATGTCGGAAGCATAGGTGGTTTCTTTGATTGATTTGTCTGCCGGTTTTCCGATGTTTTTGTAGAGAAGTTCATCGTTGGTAGCATAGAATTTCTTGTCTTTAATGCCATAAAACACGTTCATTTCTCTAGACTTGTAGACATATTCGTTCGGACTGAGTCCCAATAAATCTTCTCCTTTTTTCAGATTTAGATTTTTTTTATTCTGATAAATCTGTTCCAGTATTTTCCCATCGTTGAAGTCGGCATAGAGCATGAAAGCTGGTGCTTTGGTGAGGTTGATATTGACCACGCCTACGGAAATATCTCCTTTCATTGCTTTGAACACTTGATTGAGTGCTTCTGCTTTGGCTACGGAGGCAGACTGGCGGAACTCTTTGCTTTCCGACAAAAGGGAGTAGAACTTATCTCCGTTGAGATGAACACTGCCGAATAAAATGGTAGAAGCGGGGAAATAATCGTAGAACGTCCCTTTGATTTTATCCATTGAACTCATCTGCTTTTCCAACAGTGCCTTAGCCTCTTCATTTTCTGTGTAGAAGTTACCTTTGAGTAAAATTTCTCCCTTTTCAAAGTTGAGTTCGCCAATCACTTTTACTTCTTGCGGATTGAACTCGGATGGAATCTTCTTGGTGTATTGTGTTAACTTAGATGTGGGCTTTGCGTGCGTGTCGGCAAAGAAGTTGATATCATTGTCTTGCTCTTCCATCTTTGTAAATACTCGGCAGGAAGTTATACTGTTTTCAGCGTTCTGTTGCATCAGTTTAGCAATACTTTCTTTTACTTGCTCCATTTGGGAAGCCCGCTTCACGTTGACGAGGATAGCGGTTGATTCATTGAAGGCAAGAATGCCGTTTTTGGCCGTGCAGAATCGGTAGGTATCGGTCTCTTGTACGGGCTGGCAGATATCTTCTTTCGCCATTAGATTGAGTGAATTGCGCAGGTCTTCTTCGCTGTTTACCTTACCCACCAGTGTGGTGTAGGGGAAGGAGGGGGAGGAGAAAATGTATATGGGTGCTGCAACATCTATACCTGATTCATCGGGTTGGTGGAGGATTTTCTCCAGTTGTTGGTATGTTGCAGCGTTGATTTCTGTCTTGATGGCATCCAAAAGTTTTTGTTTGGTTGCTTCATCTTCTTTGTCGTTTAAGTCTGCTTTTTCAGCCAGAGTCTTGAAGTGAAAGGAGAAGACAACGTTTGCATCAGCCGGTATTACGTGAATATAGCTTTTGTCCTGTGAGCAGGAAACTAGGAAGGCAACCAGAAAGGTGAGTACAGAGAGTTTTGTAATTATTTTCTTTTCCATATAAATGTCATTTAAAAATGAAACAATAAGGTTTATTCTATCGTTGATTGGCTTCTCCTTTACTCTCTACTGGTTCATTAGGTTGAGAGTGTGGCAAGCCACTAAAGCAGCTGTTTCTGTGCGGAGTCGTGATTTTCCCAGACTGATGGGTACGAATCCATGTTCAATGGCTTTTTGTACTTCTTCTTCGCTAAAGTCTCCTTCGGGGCCTATTAGCACAAGAGCATCTTCGCCTGGTGTGAGAGCTTCTTTCAGTTGCTGCTTTTTCCCTTCATAGCAATGAGCGATAAATTTTTGGCCTTTGAAATCCTGTTGGATAAAGGTGAGGAAGTCGGTCATCTCATTCAGCTTGGGAAGCCGCGCTTTGAGAGATTGTTTGATAGCTGAAACGAGAATTTTGCTGATTCGTTCGGTTTTGATGACCTTCCGTTCGGAAAACCGGCAGCTAAGGAAAGTCAGTTCGTCAAATCCGATTTCGGTGGCTTTTTCTGCAAACCATTCGTTACGGTCCATGTTTTTGGTCGGTGCCAGGGCAATGTGTAGGTGGCAGGGCCAAAGTGGTTCCTGATAACGGGTCTCTTTGATAGCTACCTGACACCGCTTGTTGGTGGCTGCGGTGATTTCAGCCTGGTAGAAATATCCTTTGCCATCGGTCAGAGTTATTTCATCTCCGATGTTGAGTCGTAGCACACGCGTGCAGTGTTGGGCTTCTTCCTCTGGAAGTTCATTACTTATTTGAATGTCGGGTGTATAAAAAACGTGCATAACAATCTGTGGATTGATGGGGTACTTAGTGGTTAACAGTTTCTTTTTCAGGCTCGTGCTTGTATTTGAATACGAGCGCAAAGACAACGGCTACTGTCAATGCATAGGCTGCAAAGACATACCATGCCGATTGCCATTGTGTGATTTGAGGTTCACTGCTGCTGAAATCGACAAAATGGTTCACAATGGCCTGTGCTCCCAATGTGCCGATAGTTGCTCCAAATCCGTTGGTCATGATGACAAATAAACCTTGTGCGCTGGAGCGTATATCCTTAGTCGTTTCTCTGTCTACAAACAACGATCCGGAAATGTTGAAGAAGTCGAAGGCTACCCCATATACAATCATGGAAAGAATAAACATCCACACGCCGCTGCCAGGATTTCCGGTTCCAAACAGACCGAATCGCAACACCCAGGCCATCATGGCGATGAGCATAACCTGCTTGATACCAAATCGTTTCAAGAAGAAAGGAATGAGCAGTATGCAGAGCGTTTCAGAAATTTGCGAAAGAGAAATCAGAATGTTGGCATGCTTCACACCAAAAGTGTCTGCGTATTCTGGTATGCTTCCGAAACTGCTGATATACGGGTTGGCAAAGCCGTTGGTAATCTGTAAAGATACTCCTAGCAGCATAGAGAAAATGAAGAATAAGGCCATTTTCTTTTGTTTGAAGAGCGTAAATGCACGCAGACCCAGTGCTTCCACCAGTGATTTGGAACTTTCTCCTTTGCTGACGGGGCATGCCGGAAGGGTCAGTGCATAGACAGCATACACCAAGCCGATGAGGGCACAGGCAAAAAATTGTCCATACGAGTTCTGCAGTCCCAGTAAGTCAATCGTCCACATGGAGCAGATGAAGCCGATGGTTCCGAAAATGCGAATGGGTGGGAATGTCTTGATGGTGTCCAGACCGGCTTTGTCAAGGGCTGTATAGGCCACCGAGTTGGAAAGAGCCAGCGTTGGCATATAGAATGCTACACTTAGTGAGTAGAATGTGAACAGTGTACTGAATTCAGCATGCTCACCGGCAGTCATGCCGTAATAGCCGGTAAGTCCCATAAAAAGGGCTGCTAGGAAATGGCTGATACTTAATAGTCGCTGTGCAGGTATCCAGCGGTCGGCTATGATTCCGAGAATAGCAGGCATAAATAAGGATACAATGCCTTGCATGGAATAGAACATACCAATGTGTCCCGCAAGACCTATTTTAAATAAATAACTGCCCATTGAGGTCAGGTAAGCTCCCCACACAGCAAACTGCAGGAAGTTCATGATAATCAGTCGAACTTTTATACTCATGATTTTTAAGTGTGTTTTATTAGATTGATAATATTTGCAAATATACTATTTTATCGGATAGGGGAACTGTTTTGAGAATAAAAAGGGTATAAAAAAAGAAGGGTATCTATCCCAGACACCCAATCTTTATTAACCTTAAATCTAATACCATGAAAAACACAATGCAAAGATAAAGGTTTTTATGTTGTAAAACATGCTATTTTGTTATAAAACTTTTTGATATTAACGGTAATTAACGATTGTTGATTTAAAATTGATTATGAAAACGTTATTCCACATATAATACCAATCCCTTTAGGTATTCTCCTTCCGGATGGTATATATTAACCGGGTGGTCGGCTGGCTGCGTAAGCTGATGCAGAATGCGCACACTTCTGCCCGACATGGCTGCAGCGGTAAATACAGCCGTACGGAAATTGTCTTTTGTTACTACTTGTGAGCAGGAGAATGTAAAGAGAATCCCACCGGGCTTGATTTTTTCAAACGCCTTGGCATTCAGTTTGCGGTAGCCTTGAAGGGCATTTCTTAATGCATCTTTGTGCTTGGCAAAGGCTGGAGGGTCCAGGATAATTAAATCATATTGGTCGCCCATTTGGTCGAGATATTTGAATGCGTCTTCAGCAAACGCTTTGTGGCGCGGGTCGCCCGGGAAGTTCAATTCTACATTTTTATTGGTGAGATCGATGGCCTTGGCTGAACTGTCCACAGAGTGAACTAATTTAGCTCCCCCTCTTATGGCATAGAAAGAAAAACCTCCTGTGTAGCAGAACATATTCAAGACAGAACGGTCTTTGGCATAACGTTCCAGTAGCGCACGGTTTTCGCGCTGGTCTACAAAGAATCCGGTTTTTTGTCCTTTAAGCCAGTCAACATGGAATTTGAGTCCGTATTCCTGTGCAATGTTGTTGTCGCTTCCGCCTTTGATAAAACCATTTTCGGGGAAGAGGTCGGCTTTGAACGGAAGGGTTGTTTCAGATTTATAATAAATGTTTTCAATCCGGTCGCCCATGACTTCCGATAAAGCTTCGGCAATAGCCATGCGGTTTACGTGCATTCCGGCAGAGTGTGCCTGCATGACTGCTGTCTTGGCGTACACGTCAATAACCAGTCCGGGAAGGTTGTCTCCTTCACCATGCACCAGACGGTAGGTATTGTTGATTGGGTTTGTAGCAATGCCGATACTGCGGCGCATGTCATAAGCTACTTCCAGTTTCCGTTTCCAAAAGTCGTGGTCTATAGGTTCCTGCTTGAAAGAGAGTACGCGTACGGCAATGCTTCCAATCTGGAAGTGCCCTTCTGCAATAAACTCTTTCTTGGATGTGTACACTTCTACTACTTCACCTTCTTCAGGTTCTCCGTCAATGCGGGCGATGGCACCGGAAAAAATCCAGGGGTGGAATCTTTTTAGAGACTCTTCTTTGCCGGGTTTAAGATATACTTTATGCATAATCTAAATGGTTGTATACGTGAATTTAATGAATAATGATTGTGAAGAATGGGCTTTAGGTATTGTGCTCCTACTTGGCTGTTTCTTCTTTTTTTACTACTACTTCTTCTTTCGGTTCTTCGGGGGCTATTTCATAGTCGCCTGTGCGTTTCAGTTCCTGGAGCAGGTTGTAAATGTTCAGACATGCCCATGCATCTGTAGCAGCATAGAGCTTTTGTCCGTCGCTCAGTATGTCTGCTTCCCAGTTGGACAACCGTTGGGACTTGGAAATTTTTTCACCGAACAGGATAGCATAAATTTTCTGTAGGCTCATGTCCTGGATGCCGAAAGTATGAACATAGTCCTGCAGTTCTATACAGTTTTGTTGTTTGAATGGAGTTCGTTTGCGTAGCATCATGAAGTCATCTCGCAGGGATAGACCGACTTTGGTTACAGCCGGATTTTCAAGTAGGTCAATGAGTGGCTGCGTGAGTCCGGTTATGTTGAGACGAAACAGGAAACAGCATTCTTCTGAAGAAATCTGCAAGAGGGCTACTTTATGAATATGTCCTTTAACAAAGGAGGGACGTGTCTCGCTATCAATGCCGACAACCCGCTGGGTCTGAAGGTAATCTGTTGCTTTTTTAATTTCCGCTTCATTTTGGATGACGTAAATTCGCCCTGGAAAAGCTGCTTTGGGTAGCTCTTTCACTTCGTTTTTATCTATTTTTCTTTTAACAATCATTTTTATTTATTCATCGTGATGACAATGACAGCTTTCATCGTGGCAATAATCGTCATGTTTTTGGCAATGGCAATCATTTTCTTGATAAAAGCAGTCGTCTGCTTCTTTCTCTTCTTCCTCTTCTTCCTCTTCTTGGTGATATTTTACATCGTGGAGTGCACGGAGTGTGTTTACAAGCTTTTGTCCCCACAGAAGACCGAAATTCTCTTGGCAAAGCGCCAATGAGTCGTTCATGGTTTCGTTCAGTCCCAGTTGGAAAACAAAAATGAAATCTCGGATATCCTGATAAATGTCGGCTAAATCCTCAGAAATACATTTTTTGATAGGCTGGTCGCTGTAAACCATATCGTCAACAAAAACATCTAGATAATCATCCTTTTCACCCATGAGTTCGGCCAGATTGAGACGTAGAATTTCGTAAATCTCTTCTGTTACGTACGTTTCCAAATCTTCTTCACCTAGTCTTTCACATGGAGGTAATAAAGATGCTTTTAAGTAGAGCAGGGGAAGGATTTTCAGTGACGTGTCTACGAAATGGTTGCGTTTCATGCTTTCTGCTCGTTCCAGAAATGCACAAAATTCGGCAGCTACCGTTACGAATTCAATTACATTCTTGTCAAATATCGTTTGGCTTTCTTTTTCCATAATCTATGTTGATTTAAAGCGCAAAGGTAAGAAAAAAGGATTGAATGAGCGTAGTGCTCGTTATTTTTTTATTATTTTTGCAGCTTAGAAATAGATTTAAGTAGTGTAATAATTCTAGTTTATTAAGATTCATGGCAAAAGAAAAAAAACAGATAAGGAGCAAGAACAAACTCTCTCTTTTCCCCAAAGAATGGTGTCAATCTTCAAAAGTGAAACCCTTCAATTTATTTTTGGATTGTGTATCGTTATTTTTACTGTTTTCTTGTTGTTGGCTTTTTCATCGTTCTTTTTTACAGGTGCAGCCGACCAAAGTATTATTGATAGCGGAAATCCGGCCGATTTGGCTATGATAGACAATCATGTGAAGAATTATGCAGGTTCGCGTGGTGCTCAGCTTTCCAGTTATTTTATTAATGATTGTTTCGGTGTGGCTTCGTTTTTCATTCTGCTTTTTTTGATGATGCTGGGACTGAAATTGATGCGCGTTCGTAAGGTGCGTTTATGGAAATGGTTTATCGGGTGCAGTTTGTTGCTCATTTGGTTTTCGGTTTTTTTCGGCTTTGCATTCATGGAACAATATGAGGAGTCATTTATTTATTTGGGTGGTATGCATGGGTACAATGTGAGCCGATGGTTGGTTTCTCAAATAGGCGAGCCGGGTGTGTGGATGCTTTTGTTGCTGGTTGGTATCTGCTTTTTTATTTATATAAGTGCTCGTACGATAGGCTGGTTGCGTGATTTGTTTTCACTGAAGTTTATCAAACGTAAAACGAAGGAGGCACCGGAGGCTATGACTGAACCGGCTGCTACTCCGGTGGCTACTACGCAGGCATTTGTTACTCCGCAACCGAAGAAGGTGAACTTTGCGCTGAAGGAGGAGGTGAAAACTGAGGCTGTAGCTGAGGAGAAGAATCAGGGCACGACGCATGAAATTCTACAGAATCTTTCGCCGGAGGAAGTAAAACCGGCAGCTGCGGAACAAAAAGAGGTAACGATGACGCTCGAACCTTTGGCTTCGGAACCGGTGGTGGAGGTGCCTGAAACACGGCAGGAAGATGAAGAACCTGGATTTGAAGTGGAATCTGTAACGGAGGAGGAAGAATATAGCGGACCGGAAATGGAACCGTATAATCCTACGAAAGATTTGGAGAATTACCGTTTCCCGACCATCGATTTGATGAAGCATTTTGATAACGATGATCCTACCATAGATATGGATGAACAGAATGCTAACAAGGACCGTATTATCAATACGCTTCGCAGTTTCGGTATCGAAATCTGTATGATTAAGGCTACGGTGGGTCCCACAGTGACCTTGTATGAAATAACACCTGAACAGGGGGTGAGAATTTCTAAGATTCGAGGACTGGAGGATGATATTGCTTTGAGTTTGTCCGCAGATGGCATTCGTATTATTGCACCGATTCCCGGTAAGGGTACAATTGGTATTGAGGTGCCCAACAAGAACCCTAAGATTGTGTCTGGACAGAGTGTGATAGGTAGTAAAAAGTTTCAGGAGTCTAAATATGACTTGCCTGTGGCGTTGGGTAAGACCATCACTAACGAGGTGTTCATGTTTGACTTGTGCAAAATGCCGCACGTACTGGTGGCTGGTGCAACGGGACAGGGTAAGTCGGTGGGTCTGAATGCCATCATTACATCATTGCTTTACAAAAAGCATCCGGCTGAGTTGAAGTTTGTGTTGGTGGACCCCAAAAAGGTGGAGTTCAGCATTTATTCAGTGATTGAACATCATTTCTTGGCTAAATTGCCCGACGCAGACGAACCGATTATCACGGATGTCACGAAGGTTGTGCAGACTTTGAATTCGGTGTGTGTAGAGATGGATAACCGTTATGACTTGCTGAAAATAGCCCATGTCCGCAACATTAAAGAGTATAACGAGAAGTTTATCAATCGCCGCTTGAATCCGGATAAAGGACATAAATTTATGCCTTATATCGTGGTTGTGATTGATGAGTTCGGTGATTTGATTATGACTGCCGGTAAGGAGGTGGAGCTTCCCATCGCACGTATTGCGCAGTTGGCTCGTGCAGTGGGTATTCATATGATTATTGCTACACAGCGTCCGACTACCAATATCATTACGGGTACAATCAAGGCAAATTTCCCGGCGCGTATTGCGTTCCGTGTTTCGGCTATGATGGATTCGCGTACGATTCTGGACCGTCCGGGCGCCAACCGATTGATAGGTAAGGGAGATATGCTTTTCTTGCAGGGGGCTGATCCAGTGCGTGTACAGTGTGCGTTTATTGATACACCGGAAGTGGAAGAAATTACGAAATACATTGCTCGTCAGCAAGGCTATCCTACACCGTTCTTCTTACCTGAGTATGTTAACGAGGAAGGCGGTAGTGATTTGGGTGATGTGGATATGGGGCGTTTGGATCCACTGTTTGAAGATGCAGCTCGGCTGATTGTGATTCATCAGCAAGGTTCCACTTCGTTGATTCAGAGGAAGTTCGCTATCGGATATAACCGAGCCGGACGTATTATGGATCAGCTGGAAAAAGCGGGTATCGTGGGACCATCTCAAGGAAGCCGGGCGCGTGATGTGCTGTGTGTTGATGATAATGATCTTGAAATGAGATTGAATAACTTTTTATAATTCGTATGTATATATGAGTAGATTTGTGCGATATGTTTTAGTGCTTGGATTGTTCCTGTTTGCCTGTGTGCCGGGATGGGCACAGCGTAACGGTAATCAGGCAAAAAAAATACTGGATCAGACTGCGGAAACTTTCCGACTTTCGGGTGGCGTGAGTGCTGCGTTTATGTTGAATCATTATTTAAATAATGTGATTGATGGTAAAAGTGCGGGTTCTATTCAGTTGCAAGGAGATAAGTTTGTTTTGACAGCAGGTGGTATTACAACATGGTTTGATGGTAGGACGCAATGGAGCTATGTGGTTGAAAATGAAGAGGTAAATGTAACAACACCTACGTCGCAGGAATTGCAGCAGCTCAATCCTTACGCCTTTCTTCAACTTTACCGGCAGGGATATGACTTCCACTTAGGGACCATATCGTCATTTGCAGGAAAGCAGGTGTGGGATATTCTTCTGGTTGCAAATGTACAGAAACAAGAGTTTTCTCGTATTCGTTTGTATATTGCGAAGGAGGGGTATCGTCCGCTTTTTATCCGTTTGGAACGGAAAGATGAACCGGCTGGCAGTTGGGCAGAAATAGTCATTACTGATTATCGTGTTCATCAGCATTATGAGGATGCGTTTTTTATTTTCGATAGTAAGCGCTATCCAGATGCTGAAATTATTGATTTGAGATAATCTTTGCATTTCATAGGAGGTATAAAGTAGAGGTATAAAGTAAGTGTATAACAAGTAGTAAGTATAAAACAAGTATATAGTAATTCATCTAAATGGAATGATATGGCAGAAGTAGAAAAAGTAAAGTGCCTGATTATTGGTTCAGGTCCTGCTGGATATACAGCAGCTATTTATACGGGTCGTGCTAACTTGTCACCTGTATTGTATGAGGGTTTGCAACCCGGTGGTCAGTTGACAACGACAACCGATGTGGAAAACTTTCCGGGGTATCCGGAAGGAATCAGCGGTCCGCAGTTGATGGAAGATTTGCGAAAGCAGGCCGAACGTTTTGGTGCAGATATGCGTTTTGGTATTGCTACTGCAGCAGATTTGAGTAAGGCTCCTTATCGTATCACGATTGATGATGAGAAGGTGATTGAAACAGAAACGTTGATTATTGCAACGGGAGCTACGGCTAAATATCTTGGTTTGGATGATGAGAAGAAATATGCCGGTATGGGAGTTAGTGCTTGTGCTACTTGCGATGGTTTCTTCTACCGTAAGAAGGTGGTAGCAGTTGTCGGTGGCGGAGACACTGCTTGTGAAGAAGCGGTTTACTTGGCAGGATTGGCATCCAAAGTGTATCTGATTGTTCGTAAGCCTTATTTGCGTGCTTCTAAAATTATGCAGGAACGTGTGCTGAATCATGAAAAGATTGAAGTACTGTTTGAACACAATGCTGTTGGCTTGTTTGGCGACAATGGAGTGGAAGGTGTTCACTTGGTGAAACGGGTAGGTGAGCCGGATGAGGAACGTTATGATGTGGCTATTGATGGCTTCTTCTTGGCAATTGGCCACAAGCCTAATTCTGATATATTTAAAGAATATATTGATACGGATGAGGTTGGCTATATCGTTACTGAAGGTAGCTCTCCACGCACAAAGGTGCCAGGAGTCTTTGCTGCCGGTGATGTGGCCGATCCACATTATCGTCAGGCTATCACAGCTGCAGGAAGTGGTTGCAAGGCTGCTATCGAAGCAGAACGCTATCTTTCGGCTAAAGGGCTGTTGTAATCCATTCTAACGAAATGAAAGGCATGTCTGTCATTCTCTGACAGCATGCTTTCGTTTATATAAGAATGGCCCCAGCTACATATACATTTAATAGGGACCATTTTTATATATACTTTTTTCTTTTCAGGTTGTTTTCAGTTGTAAGGTATTCTTTTATCCGATTTTACTGATTTTTTTCAGCTTGTCTTCTTCTATGATTTTGATTTTGCGCCCGTCAATAGCAATCAGCCGTTCTGTGGCAAATTGCGACAGGGTGCGGATAGCGTTTGAAGTGGTCATATTCGATAAGTTGGCAAGGTCTTCTCTCGAGAGGTAGATACTTAGTGTAGATTCGTCTTCTTCCAGCCCATAGTTTTCTTTCAGGAAAATGAGTGATTCAGCTAATCGTCCGCGGATGTGCTTTTGAGTCAAGTTGACTGTACGTTCATCCGAGATACCCAAATCAATCGACAGTTGGCGGATGAAGAACATGGCAAGGTCATTATTTTGTCCAACCAGTGTCATGATAGCATTCATCGGAATCAGACAGACTATAGAAGGTTCGAAGGCAGCAGCAGCTGTAACAAAGTCTTCCTGAGCAAAATAGGCGCGATAGGCAAAGTATTCGCGTGGTTTGATCATGCGGATAATTTGGCTTCGTCCTCCTACACCATCTTTAAATATTTTTACTTTTCCACTGATGAGACACATCAAGTGTGAAGGGGTTTCTCCTTCACAGTAGATGGTTTCATTTTTTCTATAAGTTTGTATCGTATAATTGTTCATCAGAAACTTTCTTTGCTCGTTGTTTAAGGGAGCTAACAAGTCGGAAAGTGGTTCCGAAATGTCGATGTCTGATATGTTAATTTTTACCATAGATGCTATAAAACTGTGTTATTAAGCACAAATGTAAAAATAAAAAATGAATAATTGAACGTATTTATAAAAAGATTGCACGAAAGTGTACTCT
>AMCI01008147.1_pt1 | contig 22351 bp, 14 predicted proteins | sample 419838 | NCBI WGS metagenome assembly AMCI01 (sample SAMN01090643, study PRJNA158313) | gut metagenome
AATGTAGGCTAAATTGGGAACGTTAAACTGGACACCCTATCAACTAAAATCAGTCTATTAACGAGTATATCCAAAATTGTTATCACTGTAGTCCAATGCCGAGTTGGTATCAATTTCATCTTTCGGGATTGGCAACAACAAGTTTTTCTTCAAGAAGTTTTCGTCATTCAGGTTACCGTCGTTGAAGATACGTTCTCCCCAGTTACCATTTCGTTGAGGATTATTTTTCACCGATTCCAAAATAATACCATGGCTATTGTTCACGGCGAAGGCCTTCTTCAGGAATTCTGTACCACGCAAACGCATCTTCTGATACATTTCAGGTTCACCGGCTCCTTCAAAAATACGTTCGAAGAAAATCTTTTCACGCACTTCTTCCTTTGACAAGCCCTTGTTCCAGTTGGCCGGTTGGGTCTGCTGTCCCTTGCCGCTTTGACGGGCACGCTGCAGCACCTTGTTGACCAGCTCAATGGCCTTGTCGGTTTCACCCAATTCATTATAAGTATCCGCAGCCATCAGCAACAAGTCGGCATAGCGGTACAGGATCAAGTTCTTGTGACTGTTGTTACCACTCTGGTTGGGGTCCCAAGATTTCTTGAAATAAGGCCAAGACTTGGTATTGGTAGCAGGCTTTTCCGTAGCAAAGGACAGCATGTTCTTCAAGCCCTTCATGAAGCCTTTTACCTGCGGAGTAGCATTCATCGTATCGGCAATCAATGCATCCAGTTCTTCTGCCGTCGGGCTGGCCGGATTCTTCATTTTTTCGTAAGGAATACAACCCACATACTGTTTGGCTTTCTTCCATCCCTGAGGTTTCTTTTCACCTTCGATGGTATAAGTAAAGTACGGATAAGCATACACCGTGTCGCGGGCCGAAGCTACCGGTTCCTGTTTCGGCTTTTCTCCCTTACCCGGGCCTGCATAGGCTCTCCACTGCGTCAGGAAGGTCGCCTCCATACGAGGGTCACCCGGATAAGTAGCGCGGAACAGGTCATACAAAGCTTTGGAACAACGGATACGGTCCCAAGCCTGACCGTTGCAAGAGCCGTTGGGAGCTACCAGCCAGCTACCACGGTTACGGGTCGTAGAACCTGCCAAGGCAAAGTTCAACTGGAAGATAGATTCAGAAGAGCCCTGTACATAATCGACAAACAAGTCACCGAACTTGTTGGCCAGTTGATACTTCGGAAGCACTTCCTCGAAGCAAGTCTTGGCTTGTTGCCAAGCCGAAGCATCGCCTTGACAAGCCAGTGTATGGTACAACTTACCCAAATAAGCCTTGGCTGCCCACTTGGTAGCAAAACCATCGTCGTCCTTTTCGGGCAGGTTATCGTAAGCAAACTGCCAATCTTCCAGTACCAGTTGGAAGATTTCACTTTTCGGTGAACGAGGAACAGCGACACCGTCGTGTGCCGAAGGAGAAGTCTTCAAAGGTACGTCGCCGTAGGTCACCGCCAGGTTATAATAAGCCAACGCACGCAAGAAACGGGCAGCAGCCTCCATGGGAATCTTGTCCGTTTGTTCCAACGGGCTGGCAGCTAAGTTAGCCAGGAAGGAATTGGTTTCACCAATGACCTTATACATGCCCTTCCAAGCCATGGTATTGATGGATTCATCAATACCTCCATTCATCGAAACCAACAGGTCGGTCGGATCACCCTTGGTCTGCGTCCAGGCAAAACCGCTGTAACCCATGGTCACTTCCTGCCAAGCCTGACCGTACGCATTGTCGGCTGTCATATAACCGTAGCATCCCAACAAAGCCTGTTCGGCATTGGCTACGTTCGAGAATTGAGTTTTCGAGTTGATCGTGTATTGCGGATCTTCATCCAACAGCGATTCACAGGATGCCAGCGACAAGGCACCGGCCAATAAAGCAATATATTTGAATTGTTTCATAGTTTTGTAAAATCAATATTCGGTTCAACCACATTTAGAAAGCGACATTCAATCCAAAGACATACGAACGTTGGCTGGGGAACGCATTCATGTCGATACCCGGACGCAAGCCGTCGAAAGCAAAGGAGTTGACTTCAGGGTCATAGCCGCTATAGTCGGTCAGTACGAAGGCATTCTTTACCGAAGCAAAGATACCGACATTCTGGAAACCGATTTTCTGCATCCAAACCTTCGGCAACGTATAGTTCAAGGTAATGTCCGAACAACGCAGATAGCTAGCGTCTTCAATGTAACGGTCGTATACCACGTTCTTCACGTTGGCGGTAGCCGACGGGAACAGGTTCGAACGGCTTTCTTCCGTCCAGATATTCTGGAAGGCTTCCTGAGTCAAGTTACCCGACTGACGAGAAGGCGTATAGTAACGGATGTTGGTGTTCAGGATATCGTTGCCATGTACCCCATTGAACGATGCCGACAGAGACAGGTCTTTCCAAGAAATGCGAGTCTGGAAACCATAGGTGAAATCCGGATTCGGGTTACCCAGGATAGTCTTATCCTTTTCATCTACCACACCGTCTTCATTCAGGTCAAGCGTCTTGATGTTACCCGGCAGCATATCGTTGGCTACCGAACTGCTGTAATATTTAGTTGAACCGTCGGCTGCTGTATAAGCCACCTTGCCGTCTACGATATCTTCCGGTTGGATAATACCCTGAGTCTTGTAACCGAAGAACAGACCCGGAGCTTCACCTACGATAAAGAGGTTGGCAATACCGAAGTGGTCGCCCAGTGTAGTACCCTGGTAACCGCGTACATTCTTTACCATACCGAAATCAGTCGGTGTAAAGCCCAGGTCACCGATTTCAGACTTGTTCAAGCCGAAGTTACCACCAATATTCCAGCTCCATCCGTTTACATTACGCAAGATGTCTGCATTCAAGCTGAATTCAAAACCCTTGTTCTTCAAAGAACCCTGGTTCAACATAACGCTGTTGAAGCCGCTGGAAGCCGGCAGTGCACGAGAGATCAGCAGGTCATCGGTCTTCTTCTGATACACATCGATAGAACCCGACAGACGGCTGTTGAAGAAAGCAAAGTCCACACCCGCATTCCAAGAAGAGGTACGTTCCCACTTCAGACCGTCATTGGCCAGGTTGCTGACACCCATCGCCAACAGCTTATCCCCTGTAGCCTGTGCATAGTCAATCAACTGAGAATAATCCGAGAAAGTTGCATAGGGATTGATACCCTGGTTACCGGTTACCCCATAACCCACACGCAATTTCAACTGGTTCAGGAATTCGACATCTTTCAGGAATTCTTCCTGTTCCATACGCCAAGCCAAAGAGAAAGAGGGGAAGTAAGACCAACGGTTACCCTTTTTGAACTTACTGGAACCATCGGCACGAACCGATGCAGTCAACAGATACTTGTCGAAAGCCGACAGGTTGATACGACCCAGATAAGACAGCAACTGATAGTCCTTCTGGACAGGCTGCTGATAATCTCTTACCGAAGCCAGGTGCATACCTTTGGTACGCAAGTCAAAGTTCGTGAAACGTGTACCCTTCACGTTCTTGTTCAAGAAATGATTTTCATCATAAGTCAAACCTAAAGTAGCTCCCAAATGGATGCCCTTTACCAAATCCAGGTTCAAGTTCAACAGGTTTTCCACACTGTAGTTCGACTTGTCCAAGTTCGACATCGCCAATACACCTTGGTCATTGGCACCAATAGTCAACTGCATACCATACCAACGGGCACGTTCGTTAGTGCTCACATTACCACCCGCACGCAAGTTATAAGTCAGGAACTTCGTAATCTGCCACTGCAAATCCATGCTACCGCCAAAGCTCTTGTCATTGGTGATATCATCGTAATCGTCACGCCAACTGTAAACCGTTGTCTTGGCATCCTGGTTAGCTTCCAACTGAGGGTCATCGGCCGGCAACTGGAAGGGAGCAGTATCCAATACGGTACGAGCCAAAGAACCTGCTACACCACCGGTCGTGTTACCTCCCGTCATCATATCGTTCTGACGGATAGAACCATTCAATGAAAGTGACAATGTAACGGCATTCGAAAGTTTTGCCTTCAAGTTAGTACGCAAGTCACCCTGCTGGATACCTGTATTGCTGACAATACCATTGATATCCTTGAAACCTGCCGAAATATAATAAGTCATCGCATCCGAACCCCCACTTACAGAAGCCGAATACACCTGAGAGAAAGCCGATGAATAGGCTTCCTTTTGCCAATTGCGGTAATTCAATACTCGGTAATATTCCGGATTGGTCGGATCTTTCTTGTACTTATCCAGGTTTTCACCATAGACATAGTGCATTTCACCGTTTGCCTGCGGATAATACTTTTCTTCACCTTTATTGGCCTTCATGTTCATATAAGAAGCATATTGGTTCAGGTCCAGCATATTGTGCAGGTTGCGTGCATCAGCAATGGTAAAGTTGGCAGTAACATTGACTTTAGCTTTACCAGACTTACCTTTCTTGGTCGTGATGATGATGACACCGTTGGCACCACGCGAACCATAAATAGCCGTAGCAGAAGCATCCTTCAATACGGTGATGTCTTCAATGTCGGCAGGGTTCAAGGCGCTCAGGGGGTCCTGTGCAATCTGGAAGTCGTTGCCACCCATAGCTGAAGAAGCAAATTCACCTGTAGAAGCTTGCGGCACGTTATCGATAACGTACAACGGCTGGTTGTCACCACGCAGTGAGTTGGCACCACGAATGGTCACAGAACTGGCAGCACCCGGAGTAGCCATAGAAGAAGTCACGTTCAAACCGGCTACCTTACCTTGCAACAGGTTGTTGAAAGAAGCAGTCTTTGAGGCATCGTTGGCATCGGGACGCAAATTGGCCGTTGCACCGGTCAAGTCACTCTTTCGAGCCGTACCGTAAGCTACGACTACCACTTCGTCCAGTGTTTGCGTATCTTCTTTCAGTACTACATTCACTACGGTCTTTCCACCCACAGCCACTTCCTGTGTATTATAACCAATAAAAGAGAATACCAAAGTAGCTTTGGCATTAGGAACTTGAATTGAGTAGTTACCATCGAAGTCGGTAATGGTACCGGTGGTTGTACCTTTTACCTGTACATTCACACCCGGCATTCCTTCCTCGGTAGCGTCAATTACTTTACCTGTCACTGTCAGCTGCTGAGCAAACCCCTCGGGAATGGCCAACAGGCAGAAGAGACAAACTAAGAAAGCATGCAAGAATTTCTTCTCCATAGAATTAAATTTTGATAAATAATAATGTTAGTTAACACAGTTATGTTGGCTGCAAAAGTACAGGAAAGAAGCCCTACAGAGGTTCAATAATCACTATACTTTCTTCCATTAATCACTAAAAAGCCCCATTTCACCGAGGAAAATACATTTTTAGAGCAGGGTTGAACAAAGTTGGAGGAGACTGTTGGATTATTCCCCTCAAAAAGCTACTTTTGCAGTCATAAGCCTAAAATTTATGAAAACACTGGTACGTTTACTTGTCGTCATTCTGTGCTTTGCACTCCCCCGTCCATCGGCTGCCCAAAACTATTTCTTCCAACGCATACCCTCTTTGCATGGTCTTTCTTCCATGGTACGCTGCCTGGAAATCAGCCAGAACAAGGGATATGTATGGATGGGAACCCGCACGGGTATCGGACGTTTCGACGGTTACGAACAGAAACGGTACCTGCGCTCGAACGTGACCCACCTGCTGGAAGACCAAGAGCAAACCCTGTGGGCCATCACCGACCAAGGTGTTTTCCGATACGACGAACGGCAAGACGAATTTCTGCAAGTACGGGACGAGGACCACAACCCCCTTGTGGCCAGTTCCCTCTGTCTGTGGAAAGACGGAATCATCTTTGGGGGACACGGACGAATCTACCAATACCGCTATGAAGACCATACGGTCCGGCTCTTCCATACCTTGAAGCCGAATACCAAATACCACATTTCCCATCTCTATCCCTGGGACGAACGGACCCTGCTGGCAGTCAACCGCTGGAGCAAAGCGTTGTTGATAGACACGAAAACCGGACGTACCCAACCGGCTCCCTTCAACAGCAACGAAATCATTTCCCTACTCATCGACAGCCAAGGACAATTATGGGTGTCCCATTACAATCAAGGTGTATGCTGTTACGACCGAAACGGCCAACGTCTGCAGCATTATACCACCGAAAATTCTCCCCTTCACACCAATGTAATCCTGTCTTTGGAAGAATACAACGGACGTATCTGGCTCGGAACCGACGGAGGAGGTATCTATATCCTGAATCCCTCCAACCAGGAAATGACCCAATTGAAACACATTCCCGGCAACAATTACTCCTTGCCTGCCAATTCCATTCTGTGCCTACACAACGACCGCAACAACCAGTTGTGGGCCGGCAGTGTACGCAATGGTCTCATCCAAATTAAAGAGGTAAACATGCAGACCTACCAGGATGTGCTTCCCGGACAAACTTACGGGCTCAGCGAAAAGACCATTCTATCCCTGCACGAAGATGCCCAAGGCACCATCTGGATTGGGACCGACGGAGGAGGAATCAACCGGCTGGATCCCAACACGGGGCAATTCCAACACATTCTCTCTACATGGCCGGAAAAAGTAGCTTCCATCACCAGTCTGGACGAACGCCGGCTCCTGTTGTCGCTCTTCAACAAGGGACTGCATATTTTCGACAAGCAAACCCAGCGCATGAAACGGCTGACCTTGATTAACGACAGCATCAACAACCAACTGTGTCTAAGAGGAAAGACGGTCAATGTTTACCAATGTTCCCCCGAGCACATTCTGATGCTGTGCGAAACCCCTTATCTCTATCATTGGCCCAGCCAACAGTACTTTCCCATCCAACAAGGACCCGGCATTCATCACATCACCGGCACCCTGCTGCCCATCAGTCAGCACGGAGACGATTGTTATCTGTACGACTTTACCCATCTGTATCACCTGAACCTGAGCAATCGGATGCTGAAAGCTCTTTATACCTGCCAGGAAGATACGGTCTTCCGGTCGGTGGCACAAGACGAAAACGGACTGTTCTGGATAGGGAGCAACTACGGACTCAGCAGCTTTCAACCTACCCAACCAACGCCCATCTTCCAGTCCAACACCCTGATTCACGATATCAGCTCCCTGATTTGCGACCGACAAGGACGCGTTTGGATTGGAGCAGAAGGCAAGCTTTTCGCCCACCTGATACGTGAAAACAAACAAATTCTCTTTGGCGAGCCCGACGGTGTACTCCCCAACGAATATCTGGAAAAACCTCGGTTGCATACCTCATCGGGCGACCTGTTCCTGGGAGGGGTCAACGGATTGCTTCATATTCGCCCTCAACAAGACCACACTTCCTACCCCTTCCCTGTGCTGCAACTGGGCGACGTGTATGTCAGCGGCAACCGGGTCAATGAGCAGATTACGCGAGGAGACCGACTGAGCATTGAGGAAAAAGACAAGCCCATTACGGTGAAAATACATATCTGCAACAAGGATATCTTCCGAAAACCCATGATCCGTTACACCCTGAAAGGCTTCCACAGCGAACCGGTCTACTCCGACCAACCGGAAATAACCTTGAGCAGCCTTCCGGCAGGACATTATACCCTTCAAGTGGCGTGCAGCACCCGTACAGGCGACTGGAGTCCCCATTATCAAATACTCACTCTGGTAGTACTTCCACCCTGGTACCGTTCGGGATGGTTCATCTTGAGCTGCATCGGTGTACTGATTCTTCTCACCCTGCTGATTTTCTTTTCGTTGCTCCGTCGCAAGGAGAACAAGTTGAAATGGGCCATGAAAGAACATGAACAACAGGTCTATGAAGAGAAAGTGCAGTTCCTGATCAATGTCAGCCACGAACTACGCACTCCGCTGACCCTCATCCATGCCCCTTTGAAGCAATTGGTGGAACGACTGGCTCCCCAACAGGAAATCTATCCCATTATCCAGAATATCTGCAAACAGTCGGAACGCATGAAAAACATTCTCAACACCGTGCTGAATGTCCGCAAAATGGAAGTGGGGCAAAGTGTACTGCATCTCGAAACAGTCCCCTTCCACCCGTGGTTGTCGGACCTGCTCGATGACTTCCGCCCTGAGGCTGCCGAACGAGGTATCCACCTGATTCTTCAAGATGACCATCGGGTGGAAACACTGTGCTTCGACCTGGAAAAGGGAACGATTATCTTGACCAATCTATTGATCAATGCCTTGAAATACAGCCCCGATCAAAGTACCCTCACCATCCAGGTAACCGAGCACGCCGATACCCAACGTGTCCGCATAGCCATCATCGACCAAGGGCCAGGGCTGAAGGATGTAGATACCAACAGTCTCTTTGTCCGCTTCTACCAAGGCAACCATAGCCGACCGGGAACCGGTATCGGCCTGTCCTATGCCAAAATTCTGGTGGAACAGCACGGAGGAAGCATCGGTGCCTATGACCACAGCGACACGGGCCAAAGCGGATCGACGTTCTGGATTGAACTGCCCACCCATCTCCAACCCGGCTCCGTGACCCTGGAACCTCAGGCCTACCTGAACGAGTTGTTGGCCCCCACCCAAGACCTGGAAAGCCGTCCTGAAACCAGCGAAGAAGTGGATACCACGGCCTATACCCTGTTGGTAGTAGACGACAACAAAGACCTGACCGACTACCTCTATGAAGCCTTGAAAGACCGCTTCCGCCACGTATGGATCGCTACCGATGGAAAGGAAGCCCTGCAAAGTTGCCGCGAACATCATCCCGACATCGTGGTCAGCGACATCCAGATGCCCCGCATGAATGGATACGAATTGTGCAAGCACATCAAGGAAGATTTGGAAATCAGCCATATCCCTGTCATCTTGCTCACCGCTCGCAACGATGCGGAGAGCCGCCTCTACGGATATAAAAACGGAGCCGATGCCTACTTGACCAAACCGTTCGAGGTCGACATGCTACAAGCCATGATTGGCAGCCAACTGGCCAACCGGCAACGCATGCGCACCCGTTACGTCGGTTCTCACCCGTTGCCTCCGCCCGAAGAAAGCACCTTCAGCTCGGCCGACGAGACCTTCCTGCTGCGCCTGAACCGCATCATCACCGACCACCTGGACGATGAACAGATGGGCATTCCCTTCCTGTGTGACCAGCTCCACATGAGCCGGGCTTCGCTGTACAACAAGCTGAAAGCCTTGACCTCGATGGGAGCCAACGAATACATCACCCAGTTGAGAATGGAAAAAGCCATCGAACTGCTGACACATACTTCACTTAGCATCAACGAGATAGCCGACCAAACCGGTTTCTCGACCGCCCGCTATTTCAGTACCGTGTTCAAGCAGCATACCGGTCTGTCTCCCAGTCAATACCGGGAAACTCCTCCGTCGGCTTCCACAACACGTCCCGAATAATTCAGGTATTCCGGGAGAGGGCTTTCCGAGAAATGACACACATATTCAGGGGGAATTGTAGGAACAGACCCGAAATTGTCGTATCTTTGGAGCCCAAACAAGGAAATAAAATAGCTATGATTACCTTTAAACAATTCTTTTCATTCCGAAACAACCGCTTCTTCTGGATCAATCTCCTGTTGATGGGAGTGGTACTGGCGGCAGCTCCGCTCCTGACCTTGGAATGGCTGGACCAGTATACCCGCCATGGCCAGGCTGTCATCGTACCCGATGTCAAAGGAATGAACCTGCAGCAAGCCGACCAACAACTGACCGCCAAAACCCTGAAAGCTGTAGTAGTCGACTCGAACTTTGTCAAAGGAGTGACTCCAGGCTCCGTACTCGACCAAAATCCGGCAGGCGGCTTCAAGGTCAAGGAAGGACGTACCATCTACCTGACCATCAACGCTCAAAGTGCCCCCCGCATCGCTGTACCCGACATCATGGACAACAGTTCCCTACGCCAAGCTGAAGCCAAACTGCGGGCTTTGGGCTTCAAGCTCACCGACCCGGAATGGATAGCCGGAGAAAAAGACTGGGTGTACAGCATCAAGTATCAGGGCCGGGATCTGCAAGCCGGCGAGAAGGTACCTCACGAAGCCGTACTCACCCTCTGTGTAGGCGACGGCAACGAAGAAATGACCGACTCTACCCTGGTGAAAGGAGACAGTCTGTACCTGAACAACGAACAACCCATCGTGGACGAATCGTGGTTCTAGACATCCGTCGGATATCCCCCATCGAATACACTTTCCAACGCTCCCGAACCACAAACAGGGCGTTGACAACCAATCAACCAACGAAATGAACGACTTTGACGAAATCAACGAAATAGACGAACAACTGGACGATGTGGAACCGGTGGTGAACGACCCCGCCGAGCTCTATGAGCACTTCCGCGTGGTGGTGGACAAGGGACAGTCGCCCGTACGCATCGACAAATACCTGTTCGAACGCCTGGTGAACTCGTCGCGCAACCGTATCCAACGCGCTGCCGACCAAGGCTTTGTGATGGCCAACGGCAAACCCGTGAAAAGCAGTTACAAGGTGAAGCCTTGCGACGTGCTCACCGTCATGATGGACCGTCCCCGCTACGACAACGACATCATTCCCGAGGACATCCCCCTGGATGTGGTATACGAGGACGACGACCTGATGGTCATCAACAAACCCGCCGGACTGGTGGTACACCCGGGCTGTGGAAACTACCACGGCACCCTGGTGAATGCCATCGCCTGGCACCTGAAAGACAATCCCAAATACGATCCCAACGACCCGCAAGTGGGACTGGTGCACCGCATCGACAAGGACACGTCGGGCCTGCTCGTCGTGGCCAAGACCCCCGATGCCAAGACCCACCTGGGCATCCAGTTCTTCAACAAGACCACGAAGCGCAAATACAACGCCGTGGTGTGGGGACTGGTAGCCGACGATGAAGGCACCGTGGTGGGCAACATCGGCCGCAACCCCAAGGACCGCATGCAGATGGCCGTCCTCGACGACCCCACCCAAGGCAAACACGCCGTGACCCACTACCGCGTACTGGAACGCCTGGGCTATGTCACCCTGGTGGAATGTGTGCTCGAAACCGGACGTACCCACCAGATCCGCGTCCACATGAAACACATCGGCCACACCCTCTTCAACGACGAACGCTACGGAGGGAACGAAATTCTGAAAGGAACCCATTTTAGTAAATACAAACAATTCGTAAACAACTGTTTCGAGACCTGCCCCCGTCAGGCCCTGCACGCCATGACGCTGGGCTTTGTCCATCCGCGCACAGGCCAGGAGATGTTCTTCACTTCCCCCCTGCCCGAGGACATGACAAACCTCATCGACAAGTGGAGAAACTATATCAGTAACCGAGAAGAATGATGAAACGTACCATTGCCATTGTAGCCGGAGGCGACTCCAGCGAACTCCCCGTATCCCTGCGCAGTGCCCAGGGCCTGTATTCGTTCATGGATAAAGAACGCTATCACTTGTACATCGTCGAAATGGAAGGCCCGCGCTGGGAGGTAGTCCTGCCCGACGGCAGCAAGACCCCCATCGACCGCAACGACTTCAGCTTCACCGAAAACGGCGAGAAGAAGACGTTCGACTTTGCCTACATCACCATCCACGGTACGCCGGGCGAAAACGGCATCCTGCAGGGCTACTTCGACCTGCTCGACATCCCCTATTCCAGCTGCAACGTCCTGGTATCGGCGATGACCTTCAACAAGTTCACCTGCAACCAGTACCTGAAAGGCTTCGGCATCCGCGTATCCGAATCGCTCATCCTGCGCAGCGGTTTCGAAATCACCGACGACGAAGTCATCAACAAAGTGGGCCTGCCCTGCTTCATCAAACCCAACGCCGGCGGCTCCAGCTTCGGTGTGACCAAGGTGAAGACCCGCGAGCAAATCCAGCCCGCCATCGAAAAGGCCTTCGGCGAAAGCGACGAGGTAATGATTGAAGCCTTCATGCAAGGCACCGAAATCACCTGCGGCTGCTACAAGACCGCCGACAAGGAAGTGGTGTTCCCCATCACCGAAGTGGTGAGTGCCAACGAATTCTTCGATTACGATGCCAAGTACAAAGGCGAATCGCAGGAAATCACCCCTGCACGCATCCCCGAAGAGACTGCCGAACGCGTACGACTGCTCACCTCGGCCATCTACGACATCCTGGGCTGCTCGGGCCTCATCCGCATCGACTACATCATCACCGAAAGCGAGAAGGTGAACCTGCTCGAAATCAACACCACCCCGGGCATGACGGCTACCAGCTTCATTCCCCAACAGGTGCGTGCCGCCGGTCTCGATATCAAGGATGTGCTGACCGACATCATCGAAGACCATTTTTAACGACCGCCCTTTTAGTTCATGCACAAACCCTCAAATCCATACCATTATGAACATACCCGCTGAATTTGACGAGATTCGCCCCTACCGACCGGAGGAGCTCCCACAAGTGTTCGAGGAACTGATAGCCGACCCCCTGTTCCAACAGGTGGTGGCCTCGGTTATCCCCGACGTGCCGTTCGAGGCACTGGCTGCCAAGATGCGCCAATGTACCGACAACCTGAGTTTCCAGAAAGCCTTCTTCTACGGATTGCTGTGGGATTTGGTCCAGAAGACCGCAACCGGCCTCACCTTCGATTGCGAAGCGTTGACCGACCGTCAGCGGCCTTATACCTTCATCTCCAACCACCGCGACATCATCTTGGATTCGGCTTTTCTAAGTATCCTGCTCATCGATCAGGGCATGAATACCGTAGAAATCGCCATCGGTGACAACCTGCTCATCTACCCGTGGATTCAGAAACTGGTACGTATCAACAAGTCGTTCATCGTGCAACGTGGGTTGAACCTACGCCAACAACTGGAGTCCTCGGCCCGCATGTCGCGCTACATGCACTTTGCCGTCACCCAGAAGCACGAAAACCTGTGGATTGCCCAACGTCAGGGCCGTGCCAAGGACTCGAACGACCGCACCCAGGACAGCGTGCTGAAAATGATGGCGATGGGAGGTCCGTCCGACCCCATTGAAAGTTTGAAGGAACTGAACCTGGTACCGCTGGCCATCTCGTACGAATACGACCCGTGCGACTACCTGAAAGCCCAGGAAATGCAGCAGAAACGGGACAACCCCGACTTCCAAAAAAGTCCGCAGGACGACCTCATCAACATGCAGACCGGCCTGTACGGCTACAAAGGCCGCATCCATTTCCACACAGCTGCCTGTCTGAACGATGAGTTAGATGCCCTGAAGGAGCGTCGCCTGCCCAAGACCGAGCTCTATGCCGCCATCTCGGCCCTCATCGACCGCCATATCCATCAGCAGTACCGCATCTATGCCGGCAACCGCGTGGCCTACGATCTACTCACCGGTGAAGCCCGTTTTGCCGAGACCTATACGGCCGAAGAGAAAGCCCGCTTCGAAGGCTACCTGCAACAGCAGATTAATAAGGTGAGCCTGCCCCAGAAGGACGAAGCCTTCCTGCGTCGGCAGCTGCTCACCATGTATGCCAACCCGCTCATCAACCAACTGAAAACCCAGGAGGTCAGCGAATGAAATCTTCCGGAAAGAAACTTTGGAAAGCCCTCTGCACCGTCCTCCCTTGTCTGGGAGGACTGGTGCTGACCGGGTGCAGTGACGACGACTACGTGTATCCCAGTGTCCGCACCGACCTGGTCGAACTGCAGACCGACGCTACCGGAACCGCCCGCACCCTGGTGACCGACGAAGGCGAGCACTATTCCATTCAAGCCCGCATGGGGTTGGACGGACTGACCCCCGACACCCTGTACCGCGTGGTAAGCCAATACGAAGTCCAGCAACGGTCGAACGGTGAAGAAGCGGCCGCTCCAGCCACCGCCGTGATATACAGTGCCCAACTGGCCGTGGCCCCTCTGCCCATTCCCGCCGCACAAGTGGCAGAACTGCACGAAGACCCCGTCGACCTGCAGAGCATCCAATGCAGTGGCCGCTACCTGAACCTCATCCTACAGGTAAAGGTCAAGGACCAGAAACACGTCTATCAGTTTATCGACCGGGGCATGGAAGACAAAGGCACCCACTGCGTGCTGCACCTCGGGCTCTACCACGACCGTCAGGGCGATGCCGAAGCCTTCCATCGCACGGTATATGCTTCCGTCCCCCTATGGCCCTATGCCGACACCCTGCAACCCACCGACTCGGTGGAGTTTCACTTCACCACCTACCGGGAAGGCAAGACCAGCCGTCGCTTCGCGGTCGGAACGCTGAAGTAACGCCGAAACCGAACCCCGCCGGATGCTCCCGGCAGACCCTCTTTTATTTCACTAAAAAAACAACGTATGATCAAGACCCTTTACTTCCTCTTTTTCGTCGTCATCTTCTCGCTGGGACTTTGGGCCTGCAGCGAGAAGCCGAAAGACAAGTTCACCAACCTGAATTCCGACCAATTCGAACAGCTCATTCAGGACCCCAACATCCAATTGGTTGATGTCCGCACCCTGGCCGAATACACCGAAGGTCACCTGCCCGGCAGTCTGCAGCTGAATGTCCTCGACACCGAGTTTGCCGCCTGTGCCGACAGCCTGCTCGAGCCCGGCCGTCCCGTAGCCGTTTACTGCAAGAGCGGTCGCCGCAGCCGCAAGGCCGCCAAGTTGCTCACCGAAAAAGGCTTCAAAGTTTTCAATTTGGATAAAGGCTTCCTGGATTGGAAGGAGTTGGGAAAAGCCATCGAACAGTAAAATCATTCCCCGTCCCTCATTTAAAAGAGCGGAGGTCCCTGCCATCTGTCGTGCAGGAACCTCCGCTCTTTTGAATAGGTCGGGAAGCAAGTATTATTCCAATCCTTCGAGCATCCGCTTCAGCACCACTGTAGCCGAAATCTCGCGGTTGGCAGCTTCGGGGATGACGAGCGACGTGGGGGCTTCAATCACCTCGTCGGTCACAATCATGTTGCGGCGTACCGGCAGGCAGTGCATGAAGTAGGCATGGTTGGTCACGGCCATGTGAGCGGCATCCACCGTCCAACTGCGGTCGGTACACAGAATCTTTCCGTAGTCTTCGGGACGGGTCACGCCGGGGCAGGCCCAATTCTTGGCATAGATGAAGTCGGCGCCTTCGAAGGCTTTCAGCTGGTCGTATTCCACCCGGGCTCCACGCACGAATTTCGGATCGAGTTCATAGCCTTCGGGATGTGTGATGACGAAATCCACATCGGCCTCGTTCATCCAATCGGCAAACGAGTTGGGCACAGCCTGGGGCAGGGCACGCGGATGCGGAGCCCAGGTAAGCACCACCTTGGGACGTTCCTTCTTCTTATATTCCTCAATGGTGATAAGGTCGGCAAAAGCCTGCAACGGATGGCCTGTAGCGGCTTCCATCGAGAAGACCGGCTTGCCTGAATAGCGGATAAACTGGTTCAGGATCTTTTCGGTATAGTCGTCCTCGCGGTTCTCAAAATGCGCAAACGAACGCACTCCGATGAGGTCGCAGTACGATGCCATCACCGGGATAGCCTCGAGCAGGTGTTCGCTCTTGTCGCCGTCCATGATAACGCCCCGTTCGGTTTCGAGCTTCCAGGCACCCTGGTTCACATCGAGCACAATGACATCCATACCCAAGTTGCGGGCTGCCTTCTGGGTACTGAGACGCGTACGCAAGCTGTTGTTGAAGAAAATCAACAGGCAGGTGCGATGCTTGCCCAGGTGTTCAAACTGATAACGATCTTTCTTGATGGCGAAAGCCTCGGCCAAGGCGGTCTTCAGGTCGCCCAAATCGAATACATTGGTAAAATATCTCATAATTCTATGATGTTATAAATTGTTTTCTTTCTTCCTTTCCGGTTCCATCCGGAAAACGCTCCTATCTCAAGGACGCGTTTGTCCATTGCCCACGATGATCCACTTGTAAGTGGTCAGCTCCTTCAGTCCCATCGGACCGCGGGCATGTAGTTTCTGCGTACTGATGCCGATTTCGGCTCCCATGCCAAATTCGCCGCCGTCGGTAAAGGCGGTCGAGGCATTCACATACACGCAAGCGGCATCGATGCACTGCATGAAATACGCACAAGTGGCTTGGTCTTCGGCCACGATGCACTCGCTATGTCCCGATCCATACTGCTCGATGTGCTGCACCGCTTCATTGAGGTTCACCACCGTGCGAATGGACAGTTTGTAGTCGAGGAACTCGGTACCGTAGCTTTCGGCGGTGGCCGGTTGCAACAGATGATCCGGATACTTTCCTTCGAGCACCCGGTAGGCCGGTTCATCGGCTTCGATGACCACCTGATGGAGCGACAAGCGCTCGCACAACGCAGGCAGGTCGTCCAGGCGACGGACATCCATCAGCAGACAGTCGAGGGCATTGCACACACTCACGCGGCGGGTCTTGGCATTGACCAGGATATCGGCTCCCTTCCGGATATCTCCGCTTTCATGGAAATACAGATGACACACCCCTGCGCCCGTTTCGATGACCGGTACCCGGGCATACGACCGGACATAGTCGATGAGTCCCTTGCTGCCGCGCGGAATGACGACATCCACCAGTCCCCGTGCATTGAGCAACGCATCGGTGGCCTTCCGGTCGGGTCCCATCATCAGGAACGGCCGAAAGCTGCGCGTCGCACGCAGCGTTTCGGGTAGCAACGGTTGGGCATCGAGCACCTCGTAGATGAGGTCTGCTAACTTCTTGTTGCTGTGCCAGGCTTCCTTGCCCCCCTTCAGGATACAGGCATTGCCCGACTTGAAACAAAGCGCAAACACATCGGTGGTCACATTCGGGCGCGCTTCGTAAATCACGCCCACCACCCCGAAAGGCACACGCGTCTTCAGCAGGCGCAACCCGTTCGGGCGGTCCACCCGTTCGATGACCTCGCCGGCCCGGTTCTCCATCCGCGCCACCGCCCGCACGCCTTCCGCCATCTGGCGGATACGCCCTTCGTCCAAACGCAGACGATCGTATTTCGGGTCGTCGGGTTGCATGGCTGCCAAATCTTCGGCATTGGCCTGCAGAATCTCCTCGCTGCGGGCTTCGAGGGCATCGGCCAGACGGTACAGTACGTCGTCGATGTCGGCATTCTTACAAAACAAGAAATTCCAGCTGGATTCCTTGATCATTCCAAAAGGATACTCCATTGTTTCCATGGTCATTCCTCCTTCATTGTTTTTAGTGGATAAAATAAGATTTAGTTTGCTTTTAGCTTCCAGGGGTACCAGGCAGCCAAAGACTGATTCATTCAAAGTGATTTATTCCAAATATAAGTAATCGTAATGCACCAGCGGACGCTGTCCGTGCCGTCCGCACAACAGGCGGGCTTCAGCGGCATCCAAGGTGACACGTCCCACGCCCAGCAAGTTTCCCTCGGGTCCGACCAGGCGGACAATGTCGTCTTTCTCGAAGGTGCCTTCGATGCGGACGACCCCTACCGGCAACAAGCTGACGGCTTTCGGGCCCTTCAAGGCTTCGACGGCTGTGGCATCCAGGTGGAGTTCCCCCTTGGCAAAACCTTCACTGTGGGCAATCCACTTCTTGACGCTCGACACCGCTCCTTTCACGGGTACGAAACACGTGCACGGCGTTTCTTCCGGCTGTTCGAACAGAGACAGCAACACCCCGTCGCGACGGCCATTGGCAATGAACACCGGAATGCCTTCGTCGGCCACCTTGCGGGCAATGGTAGTCTTGGTAAGCATGCCTCCCCTTCCGAAACCCGACTTCTCGGCCTGGATGTAATCGGAAAGGTCCTTGCCTGGTTCCACCCGACGGATCAGCTTCGACCCGGGCTGGGACGGCGGACCGTCGTACACCCCATCGATGTTGCTCAAGATAATCAGTGCCTGTACGTCCATCATTGTGGCCAGCAGCCCCGACAGTTCGTCGTTGTCGGTAAACATCAGTTCGGTGACCGAAATGGTATCGTTCTCGTTGACAATCGGAATCACCCCGTTGGCCAGCATCACCTGCATGCAGCGGCGCTGGTTCAGGTAGTGCCGGCGCGAGCCGAAGCTCTCCTTCGTGGTGAGCACCTGGCCCACCGCCATGCCGTGTTCGCGGAACAGTTCGTAGTAACGGTTGATGAGCTTGGCCTGCCCCACAGCCGAGAACAGCTGCCGCTGTTCCACGCTATCCAGTTTCTTGGCCGGCCGCACCTCGCTGCGGCCCGAAGCCACCGCACCCGACGAAACGAGGATAACCTCCACACCCGCCCGATGCAGTTCGGCTACCTGGTCCACCAAAGCCGACATGCGCGTCACATCCAACGTTCCGTCCTTCCGGGCGAGCACGTTACTGCCGATTTTAACGGCAATTCTTGTAAACCGAACTTCCATTTCTTCTTGACATTTGAAATCGCAAATATAAAGATTTAATCCATCTGCCAGTTCAAAAAGCAGCAAAAAATCTTCGTTCTTCTCTACGCGTTTGCCGCAACAACCGTTTTTCCGTTTTTTTTGGACAAGAAATTCCTCGAAAGAACGGGTTTTACAGATTTATCCCTAACTTTGTAACAGTATACGTATGTCTCTCATCAAAAACGATATAAAACCATGAAGAATCCATTGTTCCGTGTCTTGGGATGGAGCCTCTGCAGCCTGTTCCTGACCACAGCTGTCTGTGCACAGAACTATCCGAAGAAAATGAAGAAGGCGAAAGCCATCGAAGTGACTTACCAGTCGAGCTACAAGGGCAAGGTGCGACCCGGCGAAGTACGCATGACCGTATCGGGTACTCAGGTAGCCCTGGAAAACATCCGACCGGCCGAGGAGGCTACCGCTCCCGTGCGGCCACAGGACAAGCCCGCCATCACCGCCAACTATATCGATTATGCCGAGCAGAAGGCTTATCGCCGGGCCGAACTGCCCAACGGTGCCGTCATCTCGGCAGCGACTCCCTTTACCTTGGGCCAAGGCTTTACCGAAGTGGGCCAAGGCAAGCACTTGGGCATGAACTGCCACATTCTGCGTACCTCCATCAACTCGAACACCATCGATGTGTGGTACACCACCGAACTGCCGTTCCGCGGCACACCGCAGGCCAATGTGGGGGTCCCCGACGGACTCGTGCTGAAAGTGGTGCGCAACGGCGACATGGTGCAGGAGGCATCTGCCATCACGGCACTGAAGCAAGCTCCGCAAGTGCTGCCTACCTCGTGGGGCGAAAGCATGGATGCCGCCGATTACCAATATGAGCTGAACCAAAGCGGCGTCATCACCGTACCCGTCTTCGACCAGCAGACGATTTGCTTCAACGGAGCCAAGCTGCCCGAAACACTGGAAGACGGACAGCAGTACAGTGCCGGTGGCGGTACCATCATCCTGAAGAAAGTGAAACTGCCCGACTATGTACAGAACCGCACGATTTTTGCCGAAGTGGTGCAATATTCCGATGGCGATGCCTACGACCGCACCGGCTCCATCTTCCTGATACCTACCGGCAAAGCCCAGTCGTTCCTGGATGCCCTGCGCAACCTGAACAGTGTGCCGGCCTTTACATCGGAAGGTACCGACTACCACGGACTGGTGTCCACTCCCACCTACGATGTTCCCCTGGAACTGATGCGCTTCTTCACCGGTTTCGGCGTGCGCAAATTCAACCACAACAAAGTGAAAGGACAGGACTGGGTAGACTCCGTGCTCTACAAGACCGAAATCACCCCACTGGCCGAAAAGCTGGAAGGCGAAGCCTGGATTGGGGCTTATATCGGCAATTGGGATGCCAAGGGACACCGCCTGTCGCTGAAGCTGAAATACTATCCCGACGACGAACACCGCGTGTACAATGCTCTCCCCTTGTTCAACACAGTGAACTACCTGGAACAAGCCGGACAGCCCTACCCGATTTTCCTGCGCAACGACTCCCTCACCGTGAAGTTCACCTTGAAGGAAGCAGCACCCAACGCCCGTCTGTACTATCTGACCACCGGCCACGGCGGCTGGGGCGGCGGCGATGAGTTCAACCAAAAGCCCAACACCCTGTACCTGGACGGCGAAAAGGTCATCTCGTTCATTCCCTGGCGCGACGACTGCGGCACCTACCGCAACTGGAACCCCTGCTCGGGCAACTTCTCGAACGGACTCAGTTCGTCCGACCTGAGCCGCTCCAACTGGTGTCCGGGCACGGTGACCAACCCCGAATACATCTATCTGGGCGACCTGGAAGCCGGTGAACATACGATTACCGTGAAAATCCCGCAAGGAGCCCCCGAAGGAAGCAGCCACAGCTATTGGTGCCTCTCGGGAACCTTGATTTATTGATGCAAACATCGACTAAAAAACAGATAAACACCATGAAGACGACTTTATTATCGCTCTGTGCGTTGACGCTGGCCGGTACGTTTACCGCCTGCAATCCGGCCGCCAACGAGCCGGCTACGACCGACTACACCCAGTATGTGAACCCCTTCATCGGCGCCGCCGACAACGGCCACACCTTCCCCGGCGCCTGCAGCCCCTTCGGCATGGTACAGACCAGTCCGGTAACCGGTGCCGTAGGATGGCGCTACTGCTCGGAATACGTGAACAACGACTCCATCATCTGGGGATTCACGCAGACCCACCTGAACGGAACCGGCTGCATGGACCTGGGCGACGTGCTCGTGATGCCCGTCACCGGTCAGCGCACCCGCGCTTGGGACGGCTACCGCAGCCGCTTCAGCAAGCAGCAGGAAAGTGCCACACCGGGCTACTATACCGTGGAACTGAGCGAACCGAACGTGAAAGCCGAACTGACAGCCACCATCCATGCGGCCCTTCACCGCTATACTTACCATAACGCCGACTCGGCCTCGGTACTCATCGACCTGCAGCACGGTCCCGCCTGGAGCGAAGGACAGTACCACTCGCAGGTACGCAGCTGCGACGTGAACTGGGAAGATGCCCAGACCCTGACCGGACACGTGGCCAACAGCGTATGGGTGAACCAGGACTACTTCTTCGTGCTCCAGTTCAACCGCCCCGTGACGAACCACTTCAACCTGCCCATGGCCGAAACGGAAAAAGGCCAGCGCATCGTGGCTTCGTTCGACATGCAGCCGGGCGACGAACTGCTGATGAAGGTAGCCCTCTCGACCACCGGCGTGGAAGGTGCCAAGAAGAACCTCGCGGCCGAAATCCCCGCCTGGGACTTTGAAGGCGTCCGCCAACAGGCCCACGACCAGTGGAACAGCTACCTGAGCCGCATCGACGTGGAAGGCACCAAGGAAGAAAAGACCAACTTCTATACCAGCTTCTACCATGCCCTGATCCAACCCAACGAAATTTCGGACGTGGACGGCCTATACCGCAACGCAGCCGATGAAGTGGTGAAGGCCACCGGCGGAAAGTTCTACTCCACCTTCTCGCTGTGGGATACCTACCGCGCCGCCCATCCCTTCTATACACTGATGGTGCCCGAACGCGTGGACGGTTTCGTGAACTCCCTCATCGACCAGGGCGAAGTGCAAGGCTTCCTGCCCATCTGGGGACTGTGGGGCAAGGAAACCTATACGATGATTGCCAACCACGGTGTATCGGTCATCGCCGAAGCCTACCGCAAGGGCTTCCGCGGCTTTGATGCCGAACGCGCCTTCGCCATCATCAAGCGCACCCAGACCGAATCGCACAAGCTGAAATCCGACTGGGAAACTTACATGAAGTACGGCTACTTCCCTACCGACCTGATCAAGACCGAATCAGTATCCTCGACCCTGGAATCGGTGTACGACGACTATGCCGCTGCCGACATGGCTACCCGCCTGGGCAAGACCGAAGACGCAGCCTACTTCAGCCGCCGGGCCGACTTCTACAAGAACCTGTTCGACAAGGAAACCCAGTTCATGCGTCCGCGCAAGGCCAACGGCGAATGGAAGGCTCCGTTCAACCCCAGCCAGGTAGCCCACATGGAAAGCACCGGCGGTGACTATACCGAAGGCAATGCCTGGCAGTACACCTGGCACGTGCAACACGACGTTCCGGGACTGATCGAACTCTTCGGCGGCAACGAAGCCTTCCTGAACAAACTCGACTCGGTATTCACCGTGAAACTGGAAACCACCCAAGCCGACGTGACCGGCCTCATCGGTCAGTACGCCCACGGCAACGAGCCCAGCCACCACATCACCTACCTGTATGCCCTGGCCGGCCGGCCCGAACGCACCCAGGAACTGGTCCGTGAAATCTTCGACACCCAATACCGCCCCGAACCCGATGGTCTGTGCGGCAACGACGACTGCGGTCAGATGTCCGCCTGGTACATGCTCTCGGCCATGGGCTTCTACCCAGTCGACCCCGTAAGCGGCAACTACGTATTCGGTGCTCCCCAGCTGCCCAAAATCGTACTTCACCTGGCCGACGGCAAGACCTTCACGGTCATCGCCAAGGACCTGTCGAAGGAACACAAGTATGTGGATAGCATCACCCTGAACGGCGAGCCCTATACGAAGAACTACCTCACCCACGAAGACATCGTGAAAGGCGGTACACTGGTGTTCCAGATGAAATAACTTCTTCCTTGCCGAACTAACAAAAAGTTCT
>AMCI01008247.1_pt1 | contig 22105 bp, 16 predicted proteins | sample 419838 | NCBI WGS metagenome assembly AMCI01 (sample SAMN01090643, study PRJNA158313) | gut metagenome
CTAAACGCCCGAAAGTTTTTACGCTTTCGCTTGAATATGTTTTCGGTGGGCGTTGACGGATTCGAACCGCCGACCCTCTGCTTGTAAGGCAGATGCTCTGAACCAGCTGAGCTAAAACGCCCGAAAGTTGTAGTTTTGAAACGAGAGAGGAAGATGGAGTGGGCGTTGACGGATTCGAACCGCCGACCCTCTGCTTGTAAGGCAGATGCTCTGAACCAGCTGAGCTAAACGCCCGTATGCCTCTCGTTTCAAAAGCGGTGCAAAGATACGGATAGTTTTCAATAGTGCAAACATTTTCTGCACTATTTTTCAAACATTTTTTCAGAATGAATCCTAACCTACTAATTACCAAGCACAAAACGAAAGTAACAATTCTCCGTCACTCTATATATTCTTTAACGGATCCACCTTAATATATATAGGCATTCCCAAAAAGATTCTTAGACAAGGGCACCCGACTCAACGAACAGCCCCCTTCCCAATCTACCACCTATAGCCATATCCAGGAACAACTAACAAAAAAAGCATTCACGAGAATGTCATCTGACATAATCAGCTACATCCTTCGCGAATGCTTTTTCGTCATTCATCTTTAATATTCGCGCCTCAGCCATTCAGCCAGCGCTCCATACAGTCATTATCCTCGTTATTCCTGACCAAAGCGCTTTGCCTGCTCTGCAATCAACGACGCATCATCAAAATAATTAATCTTCATTGCGCGACGTACTTCATCCAGCGTAGCTGCAGCCTGCTCGCGAGCCACTTCGCAACCTTTACGCAACATGTCGTAAATAGCAGGAATATCCTTTTCAAATTCCTTGCGACGTTCGCGAATCGGAGTCAGTTCTTCTTGCATAATGGCCGCCAAGAACTTCTTCACCTTCATATCCCCCAAGCCACCACGTGTATAGTGAGCCTTCAATTCGTCCAAATTCGGATAATCGGGTAAGTAACGACCAAAATGTTCCGGCTTGCAGAACGCATCCAAGTAAGTAAACACCGTATTGCCTTCCAGCTTACCCGGATCAGACACCTTCAAGTGAGTAGGGTCAGTATACATGCTCTTTACCTTCTTTTCCACTTCATCGGCCGTATCCGACAGGTAAATACAGTTGCCCAATGACTTGCTCATCTTCGCCTTGCCATCAGTACCCGGCAGACGCAGACAAGCTGCATTGTCCGGCAGCAGGATTTCAGGTTCCACCAAAGTCTCACCATAGATATGATTGAAACGACGCACAATTTCGCGAGCCTGTTCAATCATCGGTTCCTGATCCTCCCCTACAGGCACTGTTGTTGCCTTGAAAGCCGTGATATCGGCTGCCTGACTGATCGGATAAGTGAAGAAACCTACCGGAATACTGGTTTCAAAGTTACGCATCTGAATTTCCGTTTTCACCGTCGGATTACGCTGCAGACGAGAAACAGTCACCAAGTCCATATAATAGAAAGTCAACTCACACAGTTCCGGAATCTGCGACTGGATGAAAATGGTCGACTTAGTCGGATCCAAGCCTACTGCCATATAGTCCAAAGCCACCTCAATCACATTCTGACGCACCTTTTCAGGGTTGTCAATGTTATCCGTCAATGCCTGCGCATCAGCGATAAAGATGAACGTCTTGTCGTACAAACCTGAATTCTGCAATTCCACACGACGCTTCAAAGAACCTACATAGTGACCAATGTGCAGTCGGCCTGTCGGGCGGTCACCTGTCAATATAATCTTTTCTTTTCCCATTTCGATTAAATGATTTTATAATACAATAATGTGCAAAGATAGAAATAATCTACCACAAATATCCCCTTTCCTTCCCGTTTTCCTATTTTATGAAAAATTACCTCGACAAACCCATGCAATAATTTTGTTTTCTTAGAAATTAGTCGTTACTTTGCACAAAATATAAATGTGCTATGTATCCCGTAGGAAAAAATATCATATAGACATACAGCCAATGCGTTAGTCCTCTCACGAGGGCGGACGCATTTTTTTTATATTTCAGCAAAACAAATAGCAATATATATACAACGATTATAAAAAATAACTTTCAATGAAAAAGGATCTTAAGAAAGTCCTGGTCTTGGGTTCGGGTGCCCTCAAGATTGGCCAGGCAGGAGAGTTTGACTACTCAGGTTCACAAGCGCTGAAAGCTTTGCGCGAAGAAGGTATTCACTCGGTGTTGGTCAACCCCAACATTGCGACTATCCAAACATCGGAAGGTATTGCCGACAAGGTATACTTCCTCCCTGTCACTCCCTTCTTTGTTGAAGAAATCATCGAAAAAGAACGTCCCGACGGTATTCTGTTGGCTTTCGGTGGACAAACAGCCTTGAACTGCGGTACCGAGCTGTATCAGAACGGAACCCTGCAGAAATACGGTGTTGAAGTGCTGGGTACTTCGGTGGAAGCCATCATGTATACAGAAGACCGCGACCTGTTCGTGAAGAAGCTCGACGAAATTCCGATGAAGACTCCGAAGAGCCAGGCTGTAGAAAGTATGGAAGAAGCCCTGAAGGCTGCCCACGAAATCGGCTTCCCGGTGATGGTCCGTTCAGCCTATGCCCTGGGTGGTCTGGGTAGCGGTATCTGCCAGGACGAAGCTTCCTTCATCAAATTGGCCGAAAGCTCATTCACTTTCTCGAAGCAGATTCTGGTAGAAGAATCATTGAAAGGCTGGAAAGAAATCGAATTTGAAGTCATCCGCGACGCTAACGACCACTGCTTTACCGTAGCTAGCATGGAAAACTTCGACCCGCTGGGTATCCACACTGGCGAATCTATCGTGGTTGCACCCACCTGCTCACTGACCGACGAGCAAGTAACCATGCTGAAGGAACTGTCGACCAAGTGTATCCGTCACCTGGGTATCGTGGGCGAATGTAACATCCAATATGCCTTCAATGCCGACACCAACGACTACCGTGTCATCGAAGTAAACGCCCGTCTGAGCCGTTCTTCTGCCTTGGCTTCCAAAGCTACCGGTTACCCCTTGGCTTTCGTTGCTGCCAAGATTGCGCTGGGCTATACCCTCGACCAGATTGGTGAAATGGGTACTCCGAACTCGGCTTACGTAGCTCCGGAACTGGACTACTACATCTGTAAGATTCCTCGCTGGGACTTGACCAAGTTTGCCGGTGTATCTCGTCAGATTGGTTCCAGCATGAAGTCGGTAGGCGAAATCATGTCTATCGGTCGCTCGTTCGAAGAAATCATCCAGAAGGGTCTGCGTATGATTGGTCAGGGCATGCACGGCTTCGTAGGCAACGAACACACCAAGTTCGAAAACCTGGACGAAGAACTGGCCAACCCGACCGACCTGCGTGTCTTCTCGATTGCGACAGCGCTGGAAGAAGGCTACAGCATCGAACGCCTGCACGAACTGACCAAGATTGACCCCTGGTTCCTGGGCAAGCTGAAGAACATCGTAGACTACAAGCAGAAGCTGTCTACTTACGACCGCATCGAAGACCTGCCCGAAGACGTACTGCGTCAGGCTAAGGTATTAGGTTTCTCTGACTTCCAGATTGCCCGCTTCGTACTGAAGGCCAACGGCAACATGGAAAAGGAAAACCTGGCTGTACGTGCCCGTCGTAAAGAGCTGAACATTCTGCCGGCTGTGAAGCGCATCAACACCGTCGCTTCGGAACATCCGGAACTGACCAACTACCTGTACATGACTTACGCTACAACAGGTTACGACGTGAACTACTACAAGAACGACAAGTCGGTAGTCGTACTCGGTTCGGGTGCATACCGCATCGGTTCGTCGGTAGAATTCGACTGGTGTTCAGTAAACGCCATCCAAACTGCTCGCAAGCTGGGCTACAAGTCCATCATGATCAACTATAACCCCGAAACCGTATCTACAGACTACGATATGTGCGACCGTCTGTACTTCGACGAACTGTCGTTCGAACGTGTACTCGACGTCATCGACCTGGAACAGCCGGGTGGTGTCATCGTATCGGTAGGTGGACAGATTCCGAACAACCTGGCCATGAAGCTGCACCGTCAGTCGGTACCGGTACTGGGTACTTCACCGCTGTCAATCGACCGCGCTGAAAACCGCCACAAATTCTCGGCTATGCTCGACCAGCTGGGCATCGACCAGCCGGCTTGGAAGGAATTGACCAGCCTGGAAGACATGGAAGAATTCGTGAACAAGGTTGGCTATCCGGTATTGGTTCGCCCGTCATACGTACTCTCGGGTGCTGCCATGAACGTTTGCTACAACGAAGAAGAACTGAAGGAATTCCTCCAGATGGCCAAGGAAGTATCGAAAGAATATCCGGTAGTTGTATCGCAGTTCATGCAGGATACCAAGGAAATCGAATTTGATGCCGTAGCTCAGAACGGTGAAGTGGTAGAATACGCCATCTCGGAACACATCGAATACGCCGGTGTTCACTCGGGCGACGCTACCCTGGTATTCCCCGCTCAGAAGATTTACTTCGAAACCGCCCGTCGCATCAAGAAGATCGGTCGCCGCATCGCGAAGGAACTGAACATCTCGGGTCCGTTCAACATGCAGTTCCTGGCCAAGAACAACGAAGTGAAGGTCATCGAATGTAACCTGCGTGCTTCTCGTTCGTTCCCGTTCGTATCGAAGGTACTGAAGCGCAACTTCATCGAAACTGCTACCCGCATCATGCTGGGTGCTCCGTACAGCCAGCCGGACAAGTCGGCCTTCGACATCGACTGGATTGGCGTGAAAGCTTCTCAGTTCTCGTTCTCTCGTCTGCACAAGGCCGACCCGGTACTGGGTGTCGACATGTCTTCTACCGGTGAAGTAGGTTGTATCGGCGACGACTTCCACGAAGCGCTGCTGAATGCCCTGATTGCCGTAGGCTTCAAGATTCCCAAGAAGGCCGTGATGTTCTCGTCAGGTGCTACCAAGTCAAAGGTCGACCTGCTGGAAGCAAGCCGCATGCTGGCTGCCAAGGGCTACGACATCTACGCTACAGCCGGTACAGCCACCTTCCTGAACGCACACGGTGTGAATACGACTCCGGTGTTCTGGCCGGATGAAAGACCGGATGCCGAAAACAACGTGATGAAGATGATTTCGGAACACAAGTTCGACTTGATTGTCAACATTCCGAAGAACCACACCAAACGCGAGCTGACCAACGGTTACAAGATTCGCCGCGGTGCCATCGACCACAACATTCCTTTGATTACCAACGCCCGACTGGCCAGCGCCTTCATCGAAGCCTTCTGCGCCATGGACGAAAAGGATATCCAGATCAAGAGCTGGCAGGAATACAAATAAACCTGTGTTCAGCTATTGAACCCTCTACAAAGGCTGCTTCTTCCCGAAGCAGCCTTTGTTTTTCAAATCTTTTTTGTACCTTTCGATTTGAAAAGAAACCATCCAGAAAACACTAATCTATGGGCATTATCAACAGTATTTTTGGCAACGTATCTGAAATGGATATTGCCGACCTGCAGAAAGAATTTGGCCGCCTGCTCTGCGACGGCGAACAAATGGAAAAAGCGTATAAACTGATTCGCGACAAATGGGTATTCACGAACAAACGTCTCATCGTGCTCAACACCCAAGGCGTTACCGGCAAGAAGCGCGAGTACCTCTCTGTTCCCTACGGTTCAATAGAGCGATTCTCGATTGAGACAGCCGGCACCTTTGATATGGACGCCGACCTTAAAATCTGGATCAAAGGCATGGACATGCCGTTGGAACAGAATTTTGGTAAAGACAATGACATTTGGGAAGTTCACCAAGTGCTGGCCCACTACGTTCTGTAGATACCCTAAGCACCCAGTTCTTCTACAACAGCGTGAACAGTTCATCCCAACCTCTACCGTCAGCCATGCTTACAAAAAAAGCATCGCTGACGTTTTTTTATAAAATAAGGACCAATTAGATGCATCATTTACTTACAAATACATACCTTTACAACCGAAAACATTCTAAAATGCACAAACAACATGAGTAATCTATTTTTGGAAGCACAACAAGTGGTGAAACGTTATGCCCACCATACCGCCTTGAACGGTGTCAGCATCCAGGTACCCGAGGGCCAAGTTTTCGGACTATTGGGACCGAATGGCGCCGGCAAAACCACCCTTATCCGCATCATCAACCGAATCACAGCCCCCGACAGCGGACAAATACTGTTCAACGGTCGTCCTTCGCAGCCCGATGACATCTATCAGATAGGCTATCTGCCCGAAGAACGTGGACTCTATAAAAAGATGAAAGTTGGCGAACAAGCCGTGTATCTGGCCCAACTGAAAGGTCTCAGCAAAGCCGAAGCCATGAAACGTCTGAAATACTGGTTCGAGAAATTTGAAATCACCCCCTGGTGGAACAAGAAGTTGGAAGAGCTTTCCAAAGGAATGCAGCAGAAGGTACAGTTTATCATCACCGTCCTGCACCAGCCTCAACTCCTCATCTTTGACGAGCCTTTCTCGGGATTTGACCCGGTAAATGCAGAACTGCTGAAGCGCGAAATATTGGAGCTGAAACAGCAAGGACACACCATCATCTTCTCGACTCACAATATGGCATCGGTGGAAGAAATCTGCGACCATATCGCCCTCATCAACCACTCCGAAGTTGTACTTCAAGGAGCGGTCAAAGAAGTACGCGAACAATTCAAGTCGGACACCTATACCTTGACCACCGCGGCCGGCCAGTCCTTGGAAGCCTCTCCCCGCTTTGAAATTCTGGAAAGCAGTTTCCGAAGCGACGAGTACCGCTACATCCTGCGCAAGCGGCAAGAATGTCCCAACTCCGAATGGCTGACCGAACTGGCCCAACAAGCCGAAATCCATTCCTTTGCCGAACGCATACCCTCCATGCACGAAATTTTCATCCGTACTGTAGAAGGCCGTTCCTCACTTTAAAAATCCCTCTCTTATGAACAAGACATTTCTCATTATCCAACGCGAGTTTCTGAACCGCGTCAGCAAGAAGTCGTTCATCCTTCTGACCCTCTTGATGCCCTTCATCTTCGCAGCCCTCATTTTTGTGCCCCTGATGCTATCCATGGTGAAAAGCGACGAGGCCAAACAAGTGGTGGTGATTGACCATACGACAAAATACATCGGACAATTCAAGGACAACGAATCCTACCATTTCATTCCCGGTATCGAAATGCGCGATGAATACCGCAGCGATTCGAGTGCCGTCGATGCCGTGGTGGAAATTACTGCCGACCTCATCGAGCATCCCGATGCTGCAACCATCTATTCCCGCAAGGAGATCACCCGCAGCCTTTCCGCCTTGGTCAACCAAGCCTTGAACGAGCAGATCCGCCATGACAAACTGGCCAACTATAACATCCCGGCCCTGCAAGATATCATGCGAGACTTCGACCAAAGCTATACTGCCCGCACCGTAAAATGGAGCGAAGACGGAACAGCCAGCGAGTCGAATACCGGCATTGCCATTGCAGCCGGCATGATTCTCACTTTCCTCATCTATATGTTTGTCATGTCCTACGGTGGCATGGTGATGCAAAGTGTCATGGAAGAAAAGACCAACCGCATTGTCGAACTGATGATTTCGTCGGTGAAGCCCATGCAACTGATGATGGGCAAGATTATCGGCATCGGTTTGGTAGGCATCGTCCAACTAGCCATCTGGGGCGTGATGCTCTTCGCTATCCTAGGCATATTGGGCAGCAGCTTTGGACTCACTCCACCGGCACAGGAAACCACCCTGATGACCGGCAGTGTACCGCCTCCTGTTGTCGAAAGTGACGGCATACTTGCCGCTATCCAGCATCTCGACTTTGTGAAACTCGGCATACTGTTTGTCCTCAATTTCATCGGCGGCTACCTCATCTATGCTTCCATCTTTGCAGCCATTGCCGCCTCCATCAATGCACAGGAGGACTCGCAACAGTTCATGATGCCCATTGTCATTCTGATTATCTTTGCCCTCTATGCCGGTATCTACAGCGGTGACAATCCAGACGGTCCCCTGGCCTTCTGGTGCTCCATGATTCCGTTCACTTCCCCCATTGTAATGATGGTACGCATCCCGCTTGATGTCCCCACCTGGCAGATTTTCCTGTCGCTCGGCATTCTCTATGCCTCGGCCTTCACTTTCATCTGGATTTCCGGGAAGATATACCGGGTAGGCATACTGATGTATGGCAAAAAACCTTCATTGACTGAAATGATAAAATGGATTTCCTATAAATAAAAAGAACTGTCCCGCGTATCAGCCTTATCCGATACGCGGGACAGTCGTTTGAAAGACCTTTCTTCCGTATGACGGAAACAGTCTTATTCCTTCAAAGCAGCATCAATCGCAGCCATGAGTTGCTGAAACTCTTCGGGCGAATAACCGATAGAGGTATAGACAGCCTTTCCCTCCTTATTAAACAAATAAGCCCGGGGAATGGACTTTTCGGCAAACAAAGAGAAAACCTCACGCTTGGGGTCGGGATACAAGGGGAAAGTAAACTTCTTCCGTTCGTTGTACACCTTCAATTGCTCATCAGTATGTTCCCGACCGATGACCAGCAACACAAAACCAGCCTGATTCTTGTATTTCGGCCATAAAGTCTTCTCCACGGCAGCCAGTTCCAACTGACACGGACCGCACCACGTGGCAAACAGGTTGACCAACACTACCTTTCCCTTCAAATCGGCTGGTGTCACCGAACCATATACTTCAGATTGCAACTGAAACTCGGGTAATGAATCCCCTTTCTTCAATTCTTGGGCCTGCACGAGCACAGCCATGCACAGCATCATCAGCCAAAGCCCTACTTTCTTTCTGTTCATCATTCGTCTGATTTAAATTCCTAATCAATCAAAAGCAAATATATCATTTTTCCGAAGATTACTCGCATAAATTTCTTTTTTTTACCACTCGAACACGTCTTTTTACGTACAAACCTCCGTCCAACCGAACCTTTTACAAGCCCCCTTGTTTATATCACTGAATAAAAGAAAGATAAAAACAACTTTCAATAAATAGAAAACAAGAATATGAAAAAATTAATGTTTGCACTGGCCTTGGCCAGTATCGGCTCCACAGCCTGGGCGCAACAACAGACTCAACCCCAAAACGAATTGGTAGGTGAAAGCGTAGATGTCATGGAAATTCCAGTCGACCGTTACCAGGTAGTCACCAATCGCTTCTTCGATGATTGGTTCTTCTCGGTAGGCGGAGGTGCACAAGTCCTGTTCGGCGACCAATCCAACTTAGGTAAGTTCAGCAAACGCATCGCTCCGGCGTTGCAGGTATCCGTCGGCAAATGGTTCACTCCGGGACTGGGACTTCGTTTGCAATACAGCGGATTACAAGCCAAAAGTTTCTCGAGCGACCCCTCGGTCTACTCGCAAGGCTCTAAACTGGCAGCAGGATACTACAAGGACAAATTCAACTACATGAACCTGCATGGCGACATACTGTTCAACCTGAGCAACCTGTTGGCCGGCTATAATCCCGACCGCGTATACGACTGCGTTCCCTTTGTAGGCTTCGGTTTCGCCCATGCCTACACCGCTCCCCATCGCAATTCACTGGCCCTCAACTTTGGTCTGCAAAACACTTTCCACGTAGCCAACGCCTGGGATGTAAACCTGGAACTCTACGGCATGGGAGCAGAAAACAAATTCGATGGAAAAACCATCCATAAAGGCTTGGATGTCATGCTGGGTGCCAGCGTCGGCATCACTTACCGGTTCCCGCAACGCGGCTTCAAGCCCGCTCCCCAAACCGATGCACTGATGGCGCTGACAGCCTCACAGTTGGATGCCGTCAATGCAGCCTTGGCCCAACAGATTGAAAAGAACCGTGCCCTGCAAGCAGCCTTGGACAACCAACCGAAAGATGTCGTCACCGAACAAGTTACCATCAACCAGCTTACCCCGACTCCTCAGTCAGTCTTCTTCCCCATCGGTTCGGCTGTCGTACCTGCTACTGCCTCTGTCAACCTGCAGCAGTTGGCCGACCGCGTCAAGGAAAACCCGGAACTGAAACTGAAGGTCACAGGCTATGCCGACAGCGATACCGGTAGTGCCGCTTGGAACAAGCAATTGAGCGAAGACCGTGCCAACGCCATAGCCAGCGAACTGGAAAAATTGGGAGTATCCAAAGACCATTTGATTATCAGTGGCATGGGTGGTGTCAACACCTTGACTCCTCCGGCCTTTAACCGCCGTGTCATCATCGAAGCACAATAATACACTGCCTCAGTAAGGTAAGCATGCCCCGCCCAACCGGAGAAGGTTGAGCGGGGCATTTTATCTTTCAATCATTTAAAAAGTTTTTCCAAATCGACTTCCTGGATAACCGACAAGACCGTCTTTCCATCCGGTGTATAATTAGGAGTAGCCAAAGCAAACAATCCATCGACCAATCCTGTCATTTCCTCGTTGGTCAAGATTTGTCCCGGAACAATCGCTGCAGCCTTGGCCAACGAAAGCGCCAGTTTGCTCTGCACCTCTTCCTTCACCTGCACTCCTTTTTCCTGTGCCGTATGCACCAAGTTCTGGACCAATTCGGTCGGATTCAGTCCCTCAATACCTGCCGGAACCCCGTTGATGGCATAGCTGCCACCCCCCAAATCGGTCAATTCAAAGCCCAGGAAGGAAAGGTCGTCCATAATCTCCTGCAGGATAGCCACCTCGGAGGGAGGGAACTGTACGATGTCGGGAAACAACATCCCCTGCGAAGCCCCCTGATGTCGGCTTATCTGGTTCATATATTGTTCGTAGAGAATTCGGATATGTGCCCGTTGCTGGTCGATAATCATCAAGCCCGATTTCACCGAAGTCAGAATGAAGCGTCCCTTGAACTGATAATGCTGTCCCGTTGTTTCGATGGCAGGGGCCGCTTCTTCCGCTACCGGATAAAGCCCCGTATATTCCAACGGTCCGTCGGTTACCGGAGTCCATTTACCGGCCTCGCCCTCTCCATACATGTCTCCGGCCGCTTCCACCGTTCCATCCGGCAGAGGAGCCGATGCCGTCGGACGCTCCAAGCCCTCAAAAAAAGGTTCCCAGTGAGAGGAAGAGCCGTTGCCATACGCCGAGCGGCTGAACGCATCGTACGAACCAGTACCCGCCGAACGACCAAACACATCATACGAAGAGGCCGTTTCCCTATCGACCGTTTCACCGGCCGCCGGCCCTCCCAATGCCGCAGCTTCCCAGACGGCCTCGTGCCCGAAACCTCCTCCCGAGGACGACCGCGATGTTGAACCCGAACCACCTCCCGAGGAAGCCTGAAACGGATTGTAAGTCGGATTGCAAGCCGTCGGTGGCGGTTGCAAGCCCTCGAAGGGCGAAGCCTCGAATGCCGGAATATCCGGTCGGCCTTCCGTATCGAAATCGATGGAAGGCACTGCATTGAATTTACCCAGACATTCCTTCACGGCTGCTGCCAGAATTTGCCACACCGCCTGTTCGTTCTCGAACTTGATTTCCGTCTTGGTGGGATGGATGTTCACATCGATATGTGCCGGGTCAATCTCGAAATAAATGAAATAAGACACCTGCTCACCAGCCGGGATCAACTGCTCGTAGGCCTCCATCACCGCCTTGTGGAAGTACGGATGCCTCATGTAGCGGCCGTTGACAAAGAAAAACTGTCGGGCTCCCTTCTTGCGGGCAGTCTCCGGTTTTCCCACATACCCCGACACCCGCACCATCGTCGTATCCACCTTCACCGACAGCAGGTTCTGGTTCATCTTCTTGCCGAATACTCCCATAATACGCTGACGCAACGGGATAGCCGGCAGATTGAACAATTCGGTACCATTGTGGTGCAAGGTGAACGATACGTCAGGATTCACCAGCGCTATACGTTCAAATTCGGCCAAAATGTTGCTCAACTCCGTCTGGTTCGATTTCAGGAACTTGCGACGAGCCGGCACATTGAAGAACAGATTCTTCACACTGAAGCTGCTCCCTTTGGCACAAGCCACCACCTCCTGGCTTTCCACTTTCGAGCCAGCGATGCACAACAGCGTGCCCACCTCCTCCTCTTCACGGCGCGTCCGCAGCTCCACCTGCGCCACTGCCGCAATCGAAGCCAAAGCCTCGCCGCGGAAGCCCATGGTCTGCAACGCAAACAAGTCGGCCGCCTCGCGGATTTTCGAAGTGGCATGCCGTTCGAAAGCCAGTCGAGCATCGGTTTCCGACATTCCTTTGCCGTCGTCAATCACCTGGATGGACGTCTTTCCGGCTTCCACCACCAGCACATCAATGTGGTGGGCACCGGCATCAATGGCATTCTCTACCAGCTCCTTCACCACGGAGGCAGGCCGCTGGATGACTTCGCCCGCCGCTATCTGATTGGCCACTGCATCGGGCAATAATCGGATTACATCACTCATAACTGCACTTTCCTGTTAACGGTTCCTTAAAACGTAAATTCTCCTGTCACCAAATAATGCAGGATATAACTCAAGACAATGATACCAATGAACAACGCACCATAAGTCAACGGCTTTCGTCCACTCTCCTTACGTCGTTTCAAGTGTTTCGTGCCTTCGATAAACTTCCCTCGAATATCCTCGGGAGTGAATTCCTTGGGAGGCAACATGCCCAAGTCGCGCTTGGCATTCTCCTCCATTTTGTTCAGCTTCTCCTTCCGTTCGTCCACGTAGATATACTGATGGTTGAAACGGCGGGGCTTATCCATCTTAAACATTCCCATAGCTATTTCTTTTGTTGGTTCTCAAATAATTTCTGGTTAGGCAAAGGAGCAGTACCTCGCTTGCTTTTCTTCAGCTCCTGTCCCGCCTTCTTGGGTCGCCAATGAAAAACATCCTCCTTGTCGAGTGGCCGGATATAGTCAAACCAGGCAAAGTTTTCCAAGCGGGTCTTCCCCTCGGGCAACTGGTTCATGGGATAAAGCGTCCCGTTCGATTTCGGGCGCATAATCATCTTCTTCATCTTCCGGTTCTCGAGCTGCATTTCCAATTCACTGGTTTCCGACACATTCATACCGATCAGGGTGCTGTCTTTCTCCATCGGGAAGTAGACCAGACGGACAGAGCCGTTCACTTCCACCCGACGCATATCGCCCTGTTCGAAGAATGCTTTCATTTCCTTGCCCGCCACCTGGTTGTAATTCACCGAATCCAACCGTTCCACCGACAAGGCCTGGTTCACGATATGAGCCCAGTCTATCGTACTGTCGTTCATATAGATATGAATCTGCTCGCCCAACAGCTGCTGGTTACGGCTCCACAAGATCGGATCACGGTAAAGCGTCAGGCAACTATCCTTTGACGAAAATACCAGCGAATCGCACACACCCTGTACATCGGAACGGTATATACGCACCTTATGGTACCCACGAGTCTCGCGGTACATCGAGTCGGTATTGTGATGCAACGTACACATCATCAGAGTGTCGGCATGCATAAACAAGCTATCGCCCTGCGAATAGTCCACCGCAAGCGCCCGGTCGGTAGCAAAGGCATATTGGGTACGCTCGTTGTAGTAACAGTATTCACCTTGCAACTGATTCTTGTTGACCGTATCGTTCATTACCACATTCCGGAACGCTTCACCGATGCCCCGAACCCGGTCGTAAAACAAACTGTCGCCCGTCAGCTGCTTGCCTTCGTTGGTCAGCACCGACCGGTTCAACAGTTCCGCCTGACCGATTTGAGTATGATAGAAGCCCAGTTCCGAATAGATATGGTTCGCATCACTCACTATATGCGAAGGCCCTACAATATTGGCAATCTTGGTAGCCGTACTGTAACGCAAGGTGTCCGAAGTCAGGGTAAACTTCGGATTTTCCAGCACCACATCAAAATTGAACACCGACATCTTGGTCTGCGGACTATATTCTCCCCATTCCGAAGTCAGCACGTTCTCTTCGTCCGACAAGGTACCTCCAGCGAAATAATAACCCAGATTGTTCACCCGGTCATAATCCAAGCTATCCGTGGTCAGCGTGGTATTCCGGTTCTCCATGCGTACATTGTTACGCACCTGGGCAATCTGCGAGTTACCATCGTAGAACAGCCGGTCGCCATACAGGAACAAGGTATCCCCCTGCTGCATCTTCACGTTGTCGAAAGCTTCCAGCGAATTGTTCTTTTCGTAGAAATAAGCACTGTCGCAATACATATATACACTGTCGTGACGGAACGCCACATTTCCCACCAAAATCTGGGCATCCGGCACCTGCGCACTCTTCTTCAGCATATCCGAATGCAGCAGATACACCTTGCTCTTTCGCCGATCCGAGCCCTGATTGGGCTGGATCTGAGCGGATAGGACCATACCAAACAGGCACAGGAGACCCATAAGGCAAATCCTGTGCCTGCCCGAAGCAGTCATCTTCTGTTGTTGTTTACGCATAGCTTCGTTTCTTTATTTCTTCACCCAACCCGGGTATTGGAAATCGCACTGCTGCCATTTCTCATTAATACGCACATAGGTATGTTTTTGTTTTTCGCGAATCCACTTATCCAATTTTTCCGCACTTCTTTTTTCCATCACGATGGCTTTCAGACGCTGATAGTCCTCGGCAATGGTCGCCTTGTGACCATCGATACGAGTCTTCAGTTTCACAATGGCACAGATTTCCTTTCCCTTGGCATTGATCATGGTAAACGGTTTCGAAATTTCACCCACATTCATGTTTTCCACCATCTTGGCCGCTTCCTGCGACACCTGGGCCAACTGCTGCATCTCGAACCGGGCCGTACCGTTCATCGGGTTGGCCATCAAACCGTGATTGTTGCGGGTATCCTTGTCCTGCGACAGATAGGTAGCCGCATCATCAAACGTGAACTTTCCCTTGCGGATATCATTGGCAACGGAGTCCAAACGCTGCAACGAAACTTCCAGGTCCTTTTCTTCCACCTGCGGTTTCAACAGGATATGCCGCGTATTCACACGGTCACCACGCTTTTCAATGAGCTGGATGATGTGAAAGCCAAATTCCGATTCCACAATCTTCGACACCTTATTGGGGTCCTGCAGGTTGAAAGCCACGTTCGCATACTCGGGCACCAATTCGGCACGACCCATGAAACCCAGCTCTCCCCCTCGACGACGGGTACCTTCATCTTCCGAGTACATACGGGCCAGAAGCGAGAAGGAAATATCCCCCGAGTTGACACGGTCGGTATAATCGCGCAAAGTCTTCTTCACCCGGTCAATCTCCGTCTGTGGGATCTCCGGTTCCAGCGTAATGATCTGTACTTCTACCTGTGTAGGCACAAACGGAATACTGTCCTGCGGCAGGCCTTTGAAATAACGGCGCACTTCAGCCGGTGTCAGCTTGATATCCCCTACAATCTTACGCTGCATGCTACGCACCGTAATCCCGTCGCGAATGTTCTCGCGCAACATTTCCCGGATTTGAGTAGAGGTTTTGTTGTAGTATTCTTCCACTTTTTCCTTCGAACCAATCTTGTCGATCAACCAATTGGTACGTCGTTCCAGTTCACCCAGAATTTCCTGTTCCGAAGCCTCGATACTATCGATAGCAGCCTGATGCAGGTACAGTTTCTGGATAGCCAACTGTTCAGGGATAATACAATAAGGGTCCCCGTCGAAACGACGGCCCTCGTACTGGGCATTGAGGCGTTCGGTCTCTACATCCGACTTCAGGATAGCCTCATCACCGACCACCCATACTACCTCATCAATCACGTTGTCCTGAGCACCGGCAGAAAAGGCTGTCAGCAGCATCAGCAGCAGTGCATAAACTTTGATACACGTCTTATTCATCTGATTTCAAATAATAGTAATTAATCTTGTTTCTAGTCGAAGCACGTTCATAGAGTTCCTTCTTCACTTGGTTGATAAACTCCACACGCTTCAGGTTTATTAATATCTCCTTGATTTCCTGACGGGCAAAATCGAGCGGTCGGGGCTGGCCTTCGTCCAGGTATTCCTCGACATGCAGGAAATAGCAGCAGGCGGTATCCTTTACCTCCAGATTGGGGTGCTTGGCCAGATAACCATCCTTGCGCATTTCTCCGGTCAGCGGCATGAGGGCCGTCAGATCGCTCAACGGCAGCCAGCGGTCGTAGAAGTACCGATAATCCACGGCATGACGCAAGCTATACTTTTCCAGGTTTTCGATAGCCGATTGCTGGTTACGCTTGTACCATTGCCGCACATGGTCCAAGTCCTGAGCGTGGAGCGGAACTTGAATGAAAAGTCCTTTCACAAAAGGTTCTTCCGTACGGAACACGTCCAGGTGCTCGTCATAGTAAGCCTGGATATCCTGATCTGTGATTTCACCGGCCAACTTCTGGTTGATCAATTCCTCCTGATAGGTATGCATGATCAACGCCCGCCGATAATTCTCCACCCAACGGGCAATCTTGGCATTGTCGGGAATGTTCCCTTCCGCTTGCTTAAAAAGCAGTGCATCCTCTATCCAATTTCGGATGTAATGCTCGGCAAACAGGACACTGTCCTCTTTCGAAGCATGCACCGGAGCGGCAGCCTGCAAGTCCTCGCGATACAGGTACTCACCAGCCACTTCCACCAACGGCGTACGGCCCTGGTGGTCGTGTTCCTGGGCGCATCCCGTCAAAGCGACAGCTATCAGTAACATCCTTGCGTATTTAACGATATTCATAGTACATTCAAATAGAGAACGAAGATACGGGAAAATCACTGATTTCCGTCAATATTAACGGTTTTTAAAACCTCTTCGTTGATTTCTACCTTATATTTTCGGTGCAACGACTGTATCCAGGCCTCTTTCCGTGCCACCCGATAATCGGCTATCACAGCTTCGCGTACATCTTCCCAGCGTTCAGGACCTCGTTTCAGGTTCTTTCCCACCACCTGCACTACCGGCCGGCAACGGTCGGGTTGGAAGGTGCCGCAACGATACACCAGTTTATCCACAGCCGGCTGACTGCCTATCTGGAACAAGCCAATTTCCACCTGCAACAACGAGTCCGCCGGATGAGCGACTTTCCACAAGCGCACCGCTTCTTCCCAATGAGTAAACGGCTGTTTTTTCAAATACTTGCGCAGGCGTTTCACCGCTTTCTTGTCGGCCCCCGAAAGGACAGCTCCTTGAAAATGCGGCAACGACCACGCATAACGGTCGCGGTGCTGTTCAAAGAAGCGCTTCCAGTCCTTGACATCAGCCGCATTGGCCTGCTTCATCAACAAACGCTCGGCATACGCCACCAGCAAGCCCTCGTACACGCTTTGTTCCCATTCTTGCCGCTCCTTTTCACGCTCGGGAGTCTGTGCCCGGCGGGCTATGATTCCCCTCCTTTCCCGGAAATCAGCCAATTGTTCCCTACACTCTTCAAAGCTCAAGCCCTCCTTCCGCTCCATCCATTTCACCAAATGAATGCCCAGCGGCGAAAAAAAAGGACGTGACACCTGATTGCAAGCCAATCCATCCAATTCAGTGGTCCATTCCTGCACCTGCTTGCTCACCGGCATCCAAGGCAAGACTCCACCTTGCTCGGCAGTAGTCCGGTCATCGGAATACCGTCGGGCCAATTCAGCAAAGTCGGCCCCCGCCTGTAGGGCAGCATACAACGAATCCATCAACAGGCAAGTCCGGCGTTCCAATGCCTGTCCTCCCTGTTGCGGCAAGTAACGGGTAATGTGTGCCACCCTCACCCAACGATTGTTCCTCAACCGCTGTTCACGCTGCCGGTACAAACGACGCAAGGCCTGTTCTTCACCCAGTTCATCCAGTTCTTCAGCTTTCCGTAAACGAGCCCGGACTGCCTGCCACGAGATTTGGAACGCAGCCATCGTATCGATGCCCGCATCGCGTGCAGCACACACTTGAAGTTTATGTTCAATGAAACGACTCCTGAACTCCTGCATGGCAGCAGCAAGGGACAGACGGGGAGCCGCTTTCACGGACGATGAAGTTCCGGAAGCGTCAACCTGCCCAGCCAAAGATGCATCCGATGAAAACGAAGCCAGCGGTGACTGTCGAAAAGCACGAATCCACTCGGCACAATCCACCGAATCGTTGCCGACAGATAACACGATTTCTCCTTGCGCCCGCAGTTCGCCTGCAAACACAAGGAGAAATCCCAAGATACCGATCCAAAGACGCGGCATTATTCTTCTTCTATCCAATTATTGAGGACGGCTATAGTTAGGCGCCTCGCTTGTGATAGCCACATCGTGCGGATGGCTTTCAAGTACTCCCGCATTGGTAATGCGAGTGAACTTCGCGTCGTGCAACTTTTCAATGTTGGCTGCACCACAATAACCCATACCAGCACGCAGACCACCTACCAGCTGATAAATCACTTCATACAAAGTACCCTTATACGGTACGCGAGCAGCAATACCTTCGGGAACCAGTTTCTTCACATCGGCTGTACCTGCCTGGAAGTAACGGTCCTTCGAACCGTTTTCCATGGCTTCCAGCGAGCCCATACCGCGGTATGACTTAAATTTACGGCCATTGAAGATGATGGTGTCGCCCGGAGATTCTTCTGTACCAGCCACCAACGAACCGATCATCACACTGTAACCACCAGCGGCCAACGCTTTCACCACGTCACCCGAGTAACGCAGGCCACCGTCAGCAATCAAAGGTACACCTGTACCCTTCAGCGCCTTGGCCACTTCATATACAGCCGACAACTGGGGAACACCCACACCGGCAACCACACGGGTTGTACAGATAGAACCCGGACCGATACCTACCTTCACGGCATCAGCTCCCGCTTCCACCAGTGCCTTGGCTGCTTCGCCTGTAGCAATGTTACCCACCACGATATCAATCTGCGGGAAACGCTGCTTCGCTTCTTTCAGTTTGTCAATCACTGACTTTGAGTGTCCGTGAGCCGTATCAATCACAATGGCATCAGCACCGGCATCCACCAAAGCCTGCATACGTTCCATGGTATCTACGGTCACACCCACACCGGCTGCTACACGCAGACGACCCTTGGCGTCCTTGCAAGCCATGGGTTTGTCTTTTGCTTTGGTAATGTCTTTATAGGTAATCAAGCCCACCAGCTTGCCATCCTTGTCCACTACGGGCAGTTTTTCAATCTTGTGTTCCTGCAGAATCTTGGAAGCAGCTTCCATATCCGTAGCCTGATCGGTGGTGATGATGTTTTCCTTCGTCATCACTTCGTCAATATGCTTGCTCTGGTCCTGTTCGAAACGGAGGTCACGGTTGGTCACGATACCCACCAAGTAGTTTTCATCGTCCACTACAGGGATACCACCGATACGGTATTCAGCCATGATAGCCAAGGCATCGCCTACGGTAGAGCCCCGTTTGATGGTCACGGGATCATAGATCATACCGTTTTCAGCACGCTTGACGATAGCCACCTGACGAGCCTGTTCCTCGATAGACATATTCTTGTGAATCACGCCAATACCTCCTTCACGCGCAATGGCAATAGCCATCTTCGCTTCGGTTACGGTATCCATAGCGGCCGTCACAAAAGGAATCTTCAACTCAATGTTACGTGAAAACTTTGTCGAGAGTTCGACAGTCTTGGGTAAAACTTCCGAATAGGCAGGGATCAACAGTACGTCGTCGTACGTCAATCCGTCCATTACAATTTTATCTGCAATAAATGACATAGGGCTTTTATCGTTAAGATTTTATTGCGTGCAAATATACACATTTTCCTCAAAAAGTGGAAATCATGTGGAGGATTTTCTTTCCTAAAAAAAAGAAAAAACGAGCGAATCGAAAAAATAGAAACAGAGAACTCATTTATCCAGATTTGTCTATATAATAAGGTAGGGCTGCAGCAAAGGAGGAAAAGAATGGATAATAACAAAACATTATTAACGTGCGCCATCCTTCAAGGTAACGCAGAAAGGAGCCATTCAGCCCAAAGTCCTTTATGCAGGAACGAGATTACCCATTCACAATTACACGGGACATCTCCCCAATAAAAAAAAGAAGGCATATCCTAAAGATATACCTTCCTTTTTATACATTGTTCTTTCTAATGAACCTTAATCATTCTGCTCAGTGATTTCACTGTTGGCATTCAATTCCTGCTGGGGAATTTGGTAGATGAACAACTTGTCGCCGGCAGGAACATGCATAGGTGATCCACCTGCATGGTTAATGGCATGTGAACGATCCAAATCTTCATGACGACGCTTCATGTCGAACAAGCGACGGCCTTCACCCCACATTTCAATACGTTTCTGCAGCATAATTTCATTCAGCAATGCTTCACCAGATGCAGTAGTATTATAGTTGGGGACACGTGTCTTCATAATAGTAGTCAGCATGTCCTTCGCTTCTGCTTCCTTTCCTGCTCTGTACAGCGCTTCAGCTGCAACGAAATACATTTCACCGGTACGCAGGAAGATGTAGTCTGAAGAAAAAGTATCACCCTTGCCCAAAGTAGCTATATCCAAGAACTTTACCTGGACATATTGTCTATAATTGTAAAGGGGGTCCTTTTCATCCAATTCAGCACCAAACCACTGCTTACGAATATCGTCATCAGCAATCTTATCATACAGATCGCTGGCAATCATCTTGTAGTTACCCAATGCACCACCATAACCCGGTCCATAAGGGTCCATGTTACTCATGAAAGAAGCATAGAATGTATTCGACTCACTGGTGATATCAGCTCCCCAAAGCACTTCACTAAGGTTGATGTCATTGAAACCAGAAAGCAGCTCTTCTTCACTCATCAGCTTGCCACCTTCGATAGCCGCCTTTGCATATTTAGCCACTTCTTCCCATTGGTTGGGGTAATCATTGACAAATGACAGTACATTGGCATAAATAGCAGCTACAGCAAATTCATTCAGTTCAGATCTGTTTTTTCCCGGAGCTCCCTTTCCTTTCAGCAAACCATATGCTTTTTCCAAGTCTTTCAGTATTAAGTCGTATACGTCCTTCACTGGAACTCGATTCAGTTTGGTTTCCGATTCTGTGTAAACCGGGATACCTGGTTTGTCCTTACTCCATTCATAAGGTTGCTGATAAAGGTTGATCAGCCAAAAATAGCAATATGCACGGATAGCATAACTCTGTCCCAGCATCTTTTCCAGTGTTTTATTTCCACTGTCTGCCTGAGAACCCACGCGACGTATAACTTCGTTAGCTCCATTAATGATTGCATAGAATTCCTGCCAGCAAGTAGACGGACGGCGATAAGAAGCACCTCTATTGTCTAACAGATAGTCGTAAACAAAGAAGTGAGAGGTCATGTAAGCCATATCATCCCCCATCATATCTGTCGCTAATTCAAATGCTTTCAATCCAAAGTCATCATGAGAAGACATCGCTTCAGGCGCGAATGTATTTTTGTAATATCCAGTAATGAATGCTTGAACAGCTGTAGGATCTTTACTCAACAAATCTTCAATTTGTTCTTGTGATGCACTTTCGCTCGGTTCCTTATCCAGAAAATCGCTGCTACAGGATCCCATCATCAAAGCCGCAGATAATACGGCCAAATATTTAGTATATTTCATAATTCAAAATTCAATGTTTTTTACGATGTTAAAAAACTAAATTCACGCCAAATGACAATGAGCGGATAGCTGAGTAGTTAGCATCGGCATAACCGTAGGCATATTGACGCGGGTCCATACCTTTACGCTTAGAGAACAAAGCTACGTTGTCTGCCGAAACATAAACACGTGCACTATTAGCTGAGATTACCTTCATCCATTGTTTCGGGAAAGTATAGCCCAAAGACAGATTTCGGATATTGAAGTAAGACGCATCAATGAAGAAACGTGAAGATTGAGCATTATTATTCTGGCTTCCATCCATGATAGGAACATCGGTATTTTTATTTTCAGGAGTCCAAGCATTCAGAATATCCTTATGCCAGTTGGCGCCAAGATTGCTACCTGCATGCATAAAACCTGCATACATGCTATCATATACCTTACCGCCAATTTGGAAACTGGTACCAATAGCCAAGTCAAATCCCTTGTAAGCAAAATCCATAGAGAAACCACCCTGGAAATCAGGCAGAGTTGATCCCTGTTCATACTTACTTGCTCTCGTATAATCTTCTGTGATTTCGCGAGAGATATTACCATTTTCATCTTTTACATCCATATACCACTGCGCTGCACCTGTTTCAGGGTTTACACCAGCATATTCATAGGTATAGATGTCATAGATAGATCCACCTTCCATCAAACGGAACAAAGATGCAGCACCATGAACAATAC